>ENA-ORUO01000296-ORUO01000296.1-human-gut-metagenome-genome-assembly--contig:-NODE-296-length-62384-cov-5.126506_pt1 | contig 62384 bp, 61 predicted proteins | sample MGYA00242082_ERZ509215 | MGnify/ENA primary metagenome ERZ509215 (study PRJEB26280, sample SAMEA2338829) | human gut metagenome | biome: human gut; feature: human-associated habitat; material: faeces... | reverse complement strand
GAATCGCATCCACCTTATGATTCCTCTTCATTCTGATCTTCCGGTGGCAATTTCCCCAATTCCAACACATGAATCTCCATGATATCTGTATAAATCTCTCCCGTCTTGGTATCACAAAATGTAATTTTTCGATAGTACCTGTTATCCTCCGGAAAATGTACAAAATCCAGAATACTGACATGAATGCATTTCTGAATTTTGTCATAATCATCACCTTTATGAATCTGATCTGTGACCATCTTGCTTAAATAAAACACAATCCGTTTTTTCCAAAAATCAAATTCTGCCACCTGCATCTCAAAGTCTATCTGCGTGCCATCATGCATTTCAACTCGAACATCCAAAATTCCATATTTATCGTCTTCGTACTCTTTTCTGAGTATGGTCGGCAACAGTCTAGTCTCCTTGATTTCTTCTGGTCTTACTCCCAACAATGCTGCAATAATTCCTGTTCTTTTTGACATATACTCTCCTCTCCGACAACTGTCTACAGTCTGAGAAAAGATTATCTATAGATATTTTATCATATATTAATAGTATATTCCAGTTGGAAATGCTAATCTTCAAATAACATCCTGTGCCGCACCAGGTTCCCTTCCTCCTCCCAATAACAGCGCACATAACAAAATCCAGCCAACTGTTACTCAGATAATTGAGGAATTTACAACATTTTGCGAGCATCATTAATCTGTAAGTGCACTGTCTGAGCCGTCCTTTGGCGAGTTTGCACGCACAGATTTAATAGATAGCGCAGCAAAATTTGTAAAAATTCATCATATCTGATGACAGCTGGCTGGATTATTATATTATATCGAATTATTTAACACATTTTTACTGAGTTCTCAGCTCTGCTCCCATCTTCTTCTGCAGCTTCTTCATAACCTGATTTGCTACATTTTCAATCTCCTGGGAAGTCAGTGTCTTCTCATTAGATCCGATGGTCAGTCTGATTGTCACAGATTTCTTGCCCTGTGGGATTTGTTTTCCACGGTACTCATCTACGAAATCTGCTTTCTTAAGGAACTCGCTGGCTTTCTTCTTGCCAAGAATTGCCTCATGCATATCACTCCATACTGCATTGGAGTCAAAGAGCATGGAAATGTCATACTCGTTCTCCGGATATGCTGCAAGGTGAGTGAATTTATTGGTTCTGGAAATGAGTGGTTTCAGTTTCAGAACATCTAATTCAAAGAGCATTACGGACAAGTTCTTGATTCCGCAGTCCATAGATGCCTTCTTAGCCAGAAGTCCCATATCACCAATCTTCTCATCTCCACGGTAAATGTTGAGCCATACTACATTGTCAGCCCATACTGGTTTCTCTTCTTTTCTGAACTCAAATGCTGCCTGATGTGTATAACGTGGCATATACTCCAGAACACCTTTTGCTTCCTGGAAGAGTTCTTTCACATCTTTCACACTGCTTGCAAATGCTCCGGCAATATGGCGGCGCTGCTCTGGCAGTAACTCAGACTTGTCGTATGGTGAAGTATAGTTCGCATCATGGAATACCTGAGCTTCCTCAAAGATTGAGAAATTATTGAAGTAACGCTCATTCTTTGCAACTGCCTCGCAAATGTTCGGAAGCAGAGAAGCACGCAGGTAACTGAGATCCGGTGCCGGTGGTGTTGAAAGACGAAGCATTCCTTCTGTCGTCTGCATAATTGCATTCAGATATACATCATTTACCCAAGGATATGTGTAGATTTCCTGCATTCCACAACGAATTGCAAGGAACTCTTTCATATTTCTTACAAGATCCTGATCTTTCTGATTGATTGCACTGTCAAATGTTGTTGTAAATGATGTTGGCTCGAAATTGTCGTATCCATACATTCTGGCAACTTCTTCCATTACATCATCTTTAATGGAAATGTCACCAGTAGAACGCCATGTCGGAGCGATAACGTGCATGTCCTCACCATTGATCTGTACATCAAATCCAAGTTTCTCAAGCTTGCCTTGGATCTCATCATTTGTCAGATGCTTTCCAAGTCTCTTCTCAAGCCATACAAGGTTTACATCAATCTCAGCTCTCTTGAGTTTCTTTACATATTTATCACAGTAACCTGTCACTTTCATTTCCGGATACAGCTCTTTGAAATACTGCATGGAAAGTGCAAGTGCCTGGTCGCATCTCTCAGGATCGATAGCTTTTTCATATCTTGAAGAAGCTTCTGTACGGTTATCATAACGAAGTGCAGTTCTTCTGATTCCTGCTGCTTCAAAGTTTGCGACCTCAAGAATGACACGCTCTGTCTTAGGCAGGATAGAATCCTTTGCTCCACCCATAACACCGGCCAGTGCAACAGGTCCCTCGGAATCTGTAATTACAAGGTCATCTGTACAAAGAGAAAGCTCTTTGTCGTTCAGAAGAAGTAACTTCTCATTTTCTGCTGCATGTCTTACAACGATGTGATCAGAAATGTTATCTGCGTCAAATGCATGTGTCGGGTTACCAGTTGCAAGCATGACGTAGTTTGTAATGTCAACCAATGCATTGATTGGACGCATACCAACCTTCCAGATTCTACTCTGCATCTGATATGGTGCCTCTTTTACATTTACACCAGACATTTCTACTCCGATATATCTTGGACATCTGTCTGGATCAGCAATCTCCACATTAAAATCAGACTGTACATCTGTCTCAAATGGCTTGATCTCAGCTAATGGCAGATTGTATAATGCTGCAATCTCGCGGGCGATACCATAGTGTCCCCACAAATCCGGTCTGTTTGTCATTGATTTGTTATCAATCTCAAGAAGAACATCGTTCAGATCAAGGGCATCTGCCAGAGTTGTTCCTGCCGGTACATCAAATGCGGACAGGTCAAGAATCTCTGCTTCCTGAGATGCCGGGAAGAGATCTCCCAGTCCGATCTCGTCAGATGCACAAATCATTCCGTAGGAAGCCACGCCGCGAATTTTAGACTTCTTGATCTCAACAGGCTCTCCCTCACCATGCCAGCGGACAATTGCTCCCGGGCAGGATACGGCAACACGCATACCTTTTTCCAGATTGATACCACCGCAGACGATGTCTTTAATCTCACCGTCACCGATGTCTACTTTGCAGACACGAAGCTTGTCTGCATTTGGATGTGGCTCGATATCCTCGATCACACCTACTACCATATGGTCAAAACGGTCTGCCAGGTACTCGACGTCCTCAACCTCAACAGTATCCATAGTCAGATCATATGCAAGCTGTTTCATATCCATATCTTCAGGGATATTTACAAAATCTTTAATCCATGATAATGATAATTTCATCTTTATTCTCCTCCGCTTATCTGAACTGTCTCAGGAATCTTAAATCGCCACTGTGGAACAATCTTACGTCATCCACGCCGTAACGCATCATGACCAGTCTGTCCAAACCGATATTTACATAGAAACCTGTGTACTCATCCGGATCCAGTCCTGCTGCACGAAGTACATTTGGATGTGGGGATCCACCCGGCATAACCTCGATCCAGCCCACATGTTTACATACGCTGCAGCCTTTTCCGCCGCACACCTGACACTCCATGTCGATCTCAAATCCTGGCTCTACAAATGGGAAGAAACCGGAACGCATTCTTACCGGAACATCTCTTCCGAACACCTTACTTAAAATGCTCTGAATCATAACTTTTCCGTCTGTGAACTTGATATCCTTATCCACGATCAGAGCCTCATACTGGAAGAACGCTCTCTCATGATGTGAATCTGTTGTCTCATTACGATATACACGTCCCGGATATACAAAACGATACGGCGGTTTGTGTGTCTGCATGTAACGGACACTTCCTCCTGTCAAATGCGGTCTCAGGCAAAGCTTCTCATTTGTGCTTCCACTGTCATGACCCTCCAGCCAGTATGTGTCCATACTCTCTCTTGCCGGATGATTCGGAGGGAAGTTCAGTTTATCAAATGCATATAACTCACTTGTGATGTCATCCTCCTGGAAAATCTCAAATCCCATAGAACGGAATGCATCGTTCAGGTCATAGCACATTTGTGTGATCGGATGAAGTCCTCCGTTCGGCGGCAGGATTCCCGGTACAGAACAATCAAAGTCCGGTGAAACCTCAGAAGCTTTCAGCTTCAGCTCTGTTCTCTTAGAGTTGATCAGCTCTGTCACCTGATTCTTAGCCTGGTTGAGCACCTTTCCCATCTCCGGGCGAAGCGCTGCATCAAGCTTTGGCATCTCCTTCATTAACATACTTAACGCACCCTGTTTTCCAACATATGCATTCTTCACATTCTGCAGTTCATTTTCATTTGCTGCTTCAGAAATCTTAGTTTTCACTTCTGATAAAATACTGTTGATTTTATCTTTCATCCTAATTCCCCTTTCTACTACTTTAAGTTCAGTGTCTCTTTTTATTTTAAGCTACTGTTCAGAGCTAACTTTCAAAATATTCCATATTTTGAAATTATGCTTAACTTTGGACGTAAACATTTTATTGAAAATAAAAAAAGCACCGCCACTTGTGATTAACAAGGGACGATGTTACTCGCGGTACCACCCTATTTCAGAGTCCTTATAACTCTGCACTCTTTTATGTGTATTCGATCTGCTACACGAACATCCAACTTAACGCACTTACTTTTGACAAATGCTTTTCATCAGAAGACTCCCATACTGAAATTTCCAAAAGGTTCGCGTGAAATGCTCTCAGCCGGTGACACTTCATCTCTGCTTCACTACATCTTCTGTACTTACATATGTTCATAGTCCAAAATCAAAAATATTATTGCATAAATTCATACATTTGTCAACGGTCGCATTTATCCATATCAGAACGTTATGATTCCAATGCAAAATTGCTATTTTACGTCTTATTTTCACTATGCTATGATGACACTAGTTAAAAAATCAACACATTATTGAAAGAAAGAGGTATATTATGGACGACAACAAAATGTGTCTTGAGAAACAGCCGTTATCTCAGGAAATGCTTGAAAAAATGAATGCCTACTGGCGTGCTGCCAACTATCTGTCAGCCGGTCAGCTCAATCTTCTGGACAATCCATTCCCCAAGAATTATAATCAAATATAGAAAGCAATGAAAAATCTCCCGAAAGGAGCCGATGCACATGAAAAAATCCGCTGACAAATTGGCAATTGCATATGTAATTATATTATCTCTGATTCCGGTACTTGCTCTTCCGAATCTTATATTCCAGAGCCATGTACTCGATGCGATTCCATATGATGCCTCCGCTCTCACTACGGAATTAGGATTTTTTCTGTCAAACCTGCCTGCTATCATTTACATTATGGTGCTTTATATTCTTGGAATCCTAAATATCTGGAAATCTTTTTCTTCCTATGAGGAAGGTGATTCCACTGCTCTTATAAACCGCATGCTCATACATAAGTACGGGCTTGTTGCGTTTTTCCTATACGACTTTATTCTGCTGTTCACCCTATATTTTTTCGCAGGTGCAGCACTGACATTCATGACCGGAGGTCTGATTATACCACTTATGCTCCCAATCATGAGTGTTATGATATTTTTCACTGTCATCGGATTCTGGCTCACAATCCTTCCGGGCTCATTTTACGCCCTGCAGGTAATCCGCATGACTTATAAAGCCGGAAAAATCAGCCTCGGAACGGCCCTCCTGCATGGTATCCTGCAGTTCTTCTTCCTGGCAGATGTCTTAAGCGCCATGTACCTTGCAGCCGTAAAATGGAAGCGCGCAAAGAAAAGCTCTATCGTAGTCGGAATTGTATATATTGTATGTGCAATTGGAACCGTTGTACTGGCAGTAGCAACCATTAAAGAATTTCAGGGATTATAATATTTTTCCTATAAAAATGGAACCATATAAACAGGAATACAAAAAATATCCTGTTCTTTACTTAAATCTTTTGTATACACTAAATATCTTTTTAAAATATGATTTGAATATTTTTCTGTAAATACGTCTAATGATTTATGCGTTTTATATCCTGATGATTTTACTTCCAAAGGAACTATTTTATTTTTCTTTGCCAGAATAAAATCTATCTCATAATTGTGTTTAGACTGTGTATTCATAATTGTATGATAAAATAATTCATTTCCATTGGCAGCCAGACATTGTGCCACTATATTTTCATACAAATATCCGAGATTTACGCTCAATTTATCATTGAGAAGCTTTTCGTATATTTCATTTTCCGTAAAATCTTTATCTTTAAACATAAGTGTTACGAACAAACCTGTATCACTTAAAAATATTTTATATCTGGACAAATCTCTTGTATTCGCCATTCCTGCACTTGGATCATTTGTGTTATAGGATATCAAAACAGTTTTAGAATCTTTCAACTCGGCAATAAGTTCCAAAATCTTATCCGGTTTTTCTCCGTTAAGTACACCACTTGCCTGAAAGCGAGACGCATTTTTATTTAACTGAGCCGGAATTGCATCGAAAAGCATTGCAAGTCTTCCTGTCGAATCAATTTTAGCAAAGTCACTTTCATACAGATTTAAAATGTCCCTTTTTACCTCATCGACTTTTCTAAAATTATTTGTGTTTATATATGCATCTACCGCCTGTGGCATTCCTCCTACCAGCATATATAATCGGAATTGCCGCAATTGCTTACGATTAAGAGCATCTCCTATTCCCTGATTCATTTCAAAGCATTTTTTCAGTAACGGAAAAGTCGCTTCATCACCGATTGCCCACAAAAATTCTTCATAATCCATTGGATACATACTGAGTTTTCTTTCTTCACTCGGTATCAGAATATCCTTAACATTCTTCTTTATGGAAATGAGCGATCCGGTTTCAATATAATCATATCTCCGGTCTTCAACCAACGCCTTAATTGCCTGTTGTGCCATTGGACATAACTGTACTTCGTCGAATATGATCACAGAATTCCGCTCATGCAAATCTACTTTATATTGCAATTGCAACTGCAAAAACAAATAATTAAGATCGGATATATCTTCAAAAAGTTCTTTAGTTTCTCTTGACACTCTTGAAAAATCAATTAATATATAACTTTTATATTCATTTTTAGCAAACGCTTCGAACACTGTCGATTTTCCAATTCGTCTGGCTCCCTCAATTAAAAGAGCTGTTTTTCCTTCCGATTCCTGCTTCCACTTTCGCATTTTTTATACAGTCATTTTACCACATCTCCACACTTTTTATATCTTCATTCTTTATTAGTTTACTCGCTAACAGTATACTTATATTGAACTTTTTATACTATCATGTTATACTACAATTGCTGCCACCCTCCAAGCGAAAGGAGGTGAAGTCTTATGCATGAAACTCTCATCACATTTTTTGTTTCTGTTATGGCAAGTATTGTTAGCTACTTTATTTGCAAATGGCTGGACAGAAACGACAGGCAGTAACAGCCTGAAAGGTATAAGCCACCTTACATAAACGGAATAAAAACTCCCGGAAGTCTCAACCACTTCCGGGAGTTTTGTTTTGCTCATGCATGAAATTCATCACATTTCTTAGCTGTTATTATCATATGCTTTATTTTCATAAAAGTCAACCTATAAGTATATATTTCCCATTAGTTTTTCTCTATCCCCACATCACGCCTGCAGTTTTTCTCATTCTGTCATACTCGCTTTTCCTCCTAAGTCCAACATATATAAAATGCTGTCTCTGTCCGACCTTTTCATAAAATCGATGTGATGCATGTGCAACGGACGGTGTATCCAGTATGATATACTGCACATTTGCCGCTTCTGCAAATTCGAGTAACTTCTTATATAAAGCAAGCCCGACTTTCTGTGAACGATACTCTTTCTTCACGAAGAATTTCTTCATGATTGCACAGTGGTTATCTTTCTTCATCAGTCCAAGCGTTCCGATTACCCTTCCCTGATCCAGCGCAATCCAGAACTCACCGCCATTTTTCTGATAGGAGTCATGAATTGTAAGCAAATCTGGCTGTTCCTCAAGAGACAGATTAATCTTCGATTCATTATTCTGAATATCTAAAATTAACGAAATAATCTCATCATATTTTCCACTGTATGTTTCAATCTGCATTACAAATTCCTCCCGTCTGTTACTTATTATACTATTCACATTTTTCTTCCAGTAATAAAAAATCATTACATCTTTTTGACAAACTTGTAGATTTTCATTTTTAACCTATACAAACAATTAATTCACTCTTGATTCCATTCAGTTCAATCACGTTGTCCGCCTCCGGCGCATCAAACCGTTCCACCTGCTGCCCGGCTTTTTCATAAGAAATGCTTGTTCCAATGCCCTTTGCAACTGCCTGGAAAATCGCCTCTTCTGGAACATGTATTTTTGATGTCGCAGACACCTGATTAATTGCGATCTCGCCGTTCAATGAATCGCACATAATCTCCATGTCAAGATTACAATCAACCTCCACCGAACCGACAACATTTTCCAAAATCAAATTTGTTGTCTTCACACCAAATTCCATATTTTCACATTCTATGGAACGGATTTCTACCGTTTCCGCATGAGCTTCACACTCAATCTTATCTATATACTGCACCGGAATCTGCACGAAAATATCAATTTCACTCTTCGCCATTGCTTCCGTGGCACCATTCTTTCGTTTTACATCTATATCAATTCGTTTCCGGATATCATCAATCTTAACCTTGAAATCATTCTGAAGAGTTGAAAATGTATTGGATCCCAGTCGGACCCGGATTTTCTCGCCCTCATATCCAGCCAGTATAAGCCACTTCGCCCCTTCCAGCTTCATATCATAATGCTTCGATTCATCAATATCATACTCCGTAATACTTTCATACAAGTACTCCGTCTCCACTACCTTTTTTGAATCTCTTTCATTTGAAAGTAGATCGTCTATGGAAATGTCAAACAGCATTGAAATCGCCATTATATTTTCAATATCTGGGATTCCCGCACCCGTCTCCCATTTTGTAACCGCCTGTCTCGATACACCAAGCTTCTCCGCCAACTGCTCCTGCGACATACCAGCCTGCTTGCGAAGCATCTTCACATTTTCTGCAAAAGTCATATCCATAATCTCCTTGTCTTTTCTTACCCGTTCGAGAGTCTTATCACAGAACTTAAGGTTGCTTCACAGACATATTTCTTATCCGAAACTATTTGTCTGGACAGCCTGCACTCTCTAAACATCTCCTAACAACTTACAGTATAGAAAACTGCACTTTACATCACAAGCACACAAAGATGTCATCAAAACATTTTCCTGCTACTTTGCGTAGCATCTCCCTTATTTCCCTATTTTATCATACCCACCTCGCGGTCGCCAAGGTCTTGAGCAAGCTCTGACTTTGACTCGTCAATAGCGCAGCAAAATCTTCCCCTTTCATTCACACTTTCCCCTTCACACAAACTTTAAACTTCCACTTACATAAAAATACAGCTACCGTTGGCAAATTATAGATTTCATTTTGCAAACGATAGCTGTATTTTATTATATATACGGAAGTTAAATTCTCGTATTCTTCTCCCTTGACACCTTCAACCGGTTCATGGCTCTTGCCAGGGATGCTTTCGTGTGATAGTATTCCTGGATACTCTGCTTCTGCCGAAGTTTTTCTTCCATGACTTCACGCCGTTCTTCTGCTCTTCTGGCGTCAATTTCTTCCGGTTTTTCAGCGGTCTGTACCAGCATGGTAACACGGTTGTTAACAACCTCAAGGAATCCGGTTCCAACGGCAAGTGTCTCCCACGTTCCGTCTTCCAGCTGCATCTTCGCTTCACCGACTTCGATTGCTATGATCATGTTCTCATGATCTGCCAGAATTCCCATCTGACCGCCGTCGGCTGCAGGTACAATCACCTTCTGGCATCGTCCGTTATACGCCACGCGGTCACTGGCTATGACTTTCAACCAAAATGTTTTCATAGTTTACGCACCTCTTACTCTCCGTCTTTCAGTGTCTTTGCTTTCTCGATAACTTCGTCGATCGTTCCGACATTGAAGAAGGCTGCCTCCGGATATTCATCCATTTCTCCGTCGATGATCATTTTGAATCCACGGATTGTCTCTTTCAGTGGTACATATTTTCCAGGAATTCCTGTAAATGTCTCAGCTACGAAGAATGGCTGTGACAGGAATTTCTGAATCTTTCTTGCTCTCATAACCGTTGCTTTATCTTCATCGGACAGCTCTTCCATACCAAGAATGGCAATAATGTCCTGAAGTTCTTTGTACTTCTGAAGAATCTCTGTTACCTGGTTGGCTACTTTATAATGCTCTTCACCTACGATGTCTGCCTCCAGGATACGTGAGTTAGACTCCAACGGATCTACAGCCGGGTAAATTCCCTGCTCAACAACCTTACGTGAAAGTACGGTTGTTGCATCCAGATGTGCAAATGTTGTTGCCGGTGCAGGGTCTGTTAAGTCGTCGGCCGGTACATAGACTGCCTGAACGGACGTGACAGAACCATTCTTTGTAGAAGCAATACGCTCCTGTAATTCACCCATTTCTGTTGCCAGTGTCGGCTGATAACCTACGGCTGATGGCATACGTCCAAGCAGGGCGGAAACTTCAGATCCAGCCTGTGTGAATCGGAAAATGTTATCAATAAAGAGCAACACGTTCTGATGTTCTTTGTCACGGAAATACTCAGCCATTGTAAGTCCTGTCTCAGCGACACGCATACGAGCTCCAGGCGGCTCGTTCATCTGACCAAATACCAAAGCGGTCTTCTCAAGTACGCCAGACGCTTTCATCTCTGTCCAGAGGTCATTTCCTTCACGGGAACGCTCTCCGACACCTGTAAAGATAGAATATCCACCATGCTCTGTTGCTACATTTCGGATCAACTCCTGAATCAGTACAGTCTTACCAACTCCGGCTCCTCCGAACAGACCAATCTTACCACCTTTTGCATATGGTGCAAGAAGGTCGATGACCTTGATACCTGTCTCAAGGATCTCGACAGCAGGACTCTGCTCTTCAAATGTAGGCGCCTGTCTGTGGATTTCCCAGCGCTCTGCATCTTTCTCTATTTCTTTTCCATCATCGATGGTCTGACCAAGCACATTGAACAGACGTCCAAGTGTCTGATCTCCAACTGGAACTTTGATACCGCTTCCAGTTGCACGGACTTCCATATCTTTGTGAAGTCCTTCACTTGCAGCCAGCATCAGACAACGTACTTCGCTGTTTCCCAGATGCTGTGCAACTTCCATAATACAAGTCTTGTCTCCGTTATCTACCTCAAGGGCATCTTTGATATTCGGAAGCTCTCCGTCTTCAAATAAAACATCGACAACAGGACCCATGACCTGTACAATTCGTCCTTTATTCATATCTGTTCTCACTTCCTTTTCCGTTTCTGTGCCTTCGCACCTGCGCATACCTCTGTGATTTCCTGCGTAATGGCTGCCTGTCTTGCCCGGTTATAAGCAATAGACAAATCTTTGATAATTGCCTCAGCACTGTCTGTCGCTGACTTCATAGCCGTCATTCTGGCATTATGCTCACTTGCATACGCCTCGACCAAACAACCGTAAATCATTCCGGTTACATAATTCGGTACGATATTGTCCATGACGCTCTCGACAGACGGATATAGCTGAATCGCCTCACGCCTTAAGTTTGCCGGAATGCTGTCCTCTCCGAATGCACTTCTCTCAAGCGGAAGCAGCTTTACAGTCTCCACCTCAGATACCATAGAATTCTCCATTCGCGTATAGACAGCATACACTTCGTCCAGCTCGCCATTATTAAACTGTTCCATCAATGTCTCAGAAATAATTCTGGCTCTGCTCAGGTTCGGTTTCTGCACAGTATATTGGAAATTTTGTTCAATCTCATGTCCCTGACTTACAAAATAATGTCTTCCAAGCTCACCTACGACAAACAATTTGTGGTGTCCCGGCATTTTCATGATTTCCTCTTCTGCTTTTTCTACATTGTGATTGTAAGCTCCTGCCAGTCCTTTATCACCGGTAATAACTACAGATCCGATTTTCCGTTCTTCTTTCGGAATTTCTTCCCTACTGTCAAAATACTGGTTGCTCACTTCCGGCATATGACGCAGGATTCTGGCAATCTCAGCCTGTAATTTATAAAAATACGGCTCTGCATCTGCCAGTTTTTTTCTGGCCTGACGCATTTTTGTAGAAGAGATCAGGTACATGGCATTGGTGATTTTCATCGTATCTTTTACACTGTTAATTCGTGTCTGTATTTCTCTGATATTTGCCATACATTAACACCTGCTCTTTTTGAATTCCTCTGCAATCTCCACGATCTTCTGGGACAACTCTTTAGACAGATCCTTTGTCTCCTTGATTTCTCTTGCGATTTCCGGATGTGCACTTGCAAAGTAACTTAACATATCCATCTGGAATCCTTTTACTTTTGCAGTTGGAATTCCAAGCATGACTTTATGTCTTGCAGCACAAAGTGTAATAACTTTATCTGCCAGTGACATTGGTTTTCCAAGCGGCTGCTTCAGAAGCTCCATCAGTCCGCTGCCATATTCCAGCTGTTCTTTCGTTGCATCATCAAGGTCTGAACTGAACTGTGTGAAGACTTCCATCTCACGATACTGGGCCAGATCGATACGAAGACTTCCTGCTGCCTTCTTCATAGCCTTTGTCTGTGCATCTCCACCTACACGAGATACAGACAATCCTACGTTGACCGCCGGACGCATTCCTGAGAAGAACAAACTGCTTTCCAGGAAAATCTGTCCATCTGTGATGGAAATAACGTTTGTCGGAATATATGCAGATACATCTCCGGCCTGTGTCTCGATGATTGGAAGAGCCGTGATAGATCCGCCACCTTTTTCCTCACTCAGACGGCTGGAACGCTCCAGAAGTCTTGAATGCAGATAGAATACGTCTCCAGGATAAGCCTCACGTCCAGGGGATCTACCAAGTAACAGTGACAATGCACGGTACGCAACTGCGTGTTTGGAAAGATCATCATAAACGATCAGTACATCTTTTCCTTTGTACATAAAATACTCTGCCAGTGCAGTTCCCGCATAAGGAGCAATGTACTGAAGCGGCGCACAGTCGCTTGCTGTTGATGCTAATACGATGGTGTGATCCATAGCTCCTGATGTCTTAAATGTATTTACAACTTTTGAAATCGTTGATGCCTTCTGACCGATGGCAACATAGATACAGATCACTCCATTTCCATTCTGGTTCAAGATCGTATCTGTTGCGATAGATGTCTTACCAGTCTGTCTGTCACCGATGATCAGCTCTCTCTGTCCACGTCCGATTGGGAACATGGAATCGATAGAAAGGATTCCTGTCTCCATAGGAACGCTGACGGATTTTCTGTCAATGATTCCAGGTGCTTCATTTTCAATCGGGCGATAATCATCTGCCTCAATCTCTCCGGCACCGTCGATTGGTGCACCAAGGGCATTGATAACTCTTCCGATAAATTTATCTCCTACCGGGATTCCGGCTTTTTTCTTTGTACGTGCAACCTTTGTTCCTTCTTTGATTCCTGTATCTGATCCAAATAAGATACATCCGATCTCGTCTTTCTGGATATCCTGTACCATACCCTTCAGACCATTTTCGAAGGTAACGATCTCGCCGTACATTGCATGATCGATTCCGTAAATGGTAGCGATTCCATCTCCGACTGTTACAACAGTTCCGACTTCGCTGTCTTTACTGATCTCATCAAAATTCTCTATTTCACTTTTCAGAATTGAAATAATTTCATCTGAATTGATTGAACTCACTTACGTTCACCTCCAGGTCAATTTTTGTTCTAACCGGTTCATTCTTCCACGAATGCTCCAGTCATATTCATCACTGCCCGCTCTCAGGATAAATCCTCCAAGCAGTGACGGGTCTTTTTCGACCTCCAGATTTACCTTCGATTTATGATATTTATCCATAATAAATGTTTTCATCTTCTCAGCCTGCTCTTCGTCTGGCTCGTCTACACATATTAAAGTCGCAGTCATAACTTGCTGCTGCTCCTCACAATATTTATCATAGCTTTCGAAAATGTCCCAAAGCATGCCCATTCTCTGGTTCTCGCATGTTACCTTCAGGAAATTACAAATAGACTTTGGAAATATCTGTTCGATAACACTGTATTTGTTCTTTGCCGTAATTACCGGATTTAACAGTACTTCATATACTTCCGGTACCTGACAGAAGATTTCTTTTGTTTTCTCAATATCTGCTTTCGGAATTTCCAGTTCGTACAGAACTCTTGCATAGCGCTTCGCTGCCGGCTGAACGAACTTTACTGTATTACTCGTCTTTGCCGTCATGAGCGTCACCTACGCTTTCCAAAAACTGATCATAAATCGCCTGATTTCCTTGTTTTCTTGTCTCTTCATCTACAATCTTTCTGGCTGCCTGCATTGCAAGTCCTGCAATCTGTGTCTCAACGCCATCCAATGCCTGCTTTCGCTCAGTCTCGATGGTCTTTCTGGCACGTTCGATCGTGGCATCTGCTCTTCTGTCCGCATCTGCAAGAATCTCATCTGACTGTCTCTTAGCCTCTACACGGGCATTTTCAACGATTTTAACTGACTCCTCTTTTGCACCGGAAAGAGCTGACTCATACTCTTTTTTCAGAGTCTCTGCCTCTTCCTGTCTGTCACTTGCATTTTTCAATCCGTCGGCAATCATCTGCTCACGCTTTTCCATGATCCCCATAACTGGTTTGAACAGGAATTTCTTCAGTAATAGATAAAAGACTACAAGGTTTATTATGGTCCAGAGAAGGCTCAAATCTACTTTTATCACCTTTTCCCACCTGCCTTTCTTCTTTTCTCCTGCTTCTTTACGAACTGCTAATTATTTCAGCATCAGGATAATCAGAAGACCGATGATAAATCCATAAATAGCTGTTGCCTCTGCAAGGGCACAACCAAGAATCAGGTTCTTGCTGATCTTTGACTCAGCCTCTGGCTGTCTTGCGATAGCGTCTACTGCCTTGCTTGTTGCAAGACCAATACCAATACCTGCTCCTAAACCTGTTAAAACTGCGATACCTGCTCCAATTGCTACTAACATAATCTTAATCTCCTTTTCTTCTTGTCTAAAAATGTTTTCTTAAATCCCTTTTAAGTCTGTTCGTCTTATCTTCCGGCTTTACTCCTGTTCCTCATTCATGAACAGCGCCGTCAGAAATACAAATACATAAGCCTGTAAGAATCCATCAAATATATCAAAATAAAAACTAAACGGGATTGGTATAATCGCCGGAGCTACTATTTTTAAAAGCTCCATGATTACAAATGCTCCCAGTACATTACCGAACAGTCGCATGCACAAGGACAATGGACGGATTACAATCTCCAGTACCATGATCGGTGCGACGAACGGAACCGGCTTTGCAAAATGTTTGACCCAGTGTTTTAATCCGTTTTTATGTATTCCGGAATACTCGATCAGACACATACTCATAACAGCCAGCGCTATTGTGACATTCAGATCCTTTGTCGGCGGTTTAAACCCAAACAATCCAATGATATTGGCAATTCCGATATAGATCAGCACCGTGATCAGATATGGGATATATCTTCGGTTTTCTTTGCCCATAACATCTTCAAAGAAGTCCACTCCTTTTCCGATTGCGGATTCCAATAAAAGCTGAGCTTTCCCCGGATTCTCTACACTGAGATTCCTTACGAATATGACACACAGCAATACAACTACAGCCATAATGATCCATGTGACCGCCACGGACTCACTAATCTTAATTCCCCCGAATAACGGAATGGTAAATGCTGTATCACAATTCAGCTCTTCCAACAGACTCTCTGTTAATTTCTCCGTATGACTCCCTCCCTTTCTTCTTCAAATTTCGTGATTACTTTACTCTCCTGTTTTTTAAATGTCAATCATTTCTTTTTTTCTTAACAATTACTTTATTTGACAATTTTTTAAGCATATTCTCTTATTTGAGTTTTTTCATTTGTCCAAAATTTAGTCACTTTCCTCCCGTTTTATATACCTTCTCCTTAACATGTTGAAAATTTGCACAAATTATTTGTGTTTTCCAGAAAAATTTTAGTCGTTACGCATATTGCTTTCGGCAATATGATATAGATATGACCGCTATACACCATTGAGTTTGACTTTTTTTGCCAAAGCCTGTAAACTAAGGCAAGGCAAGAATCTCCCGGATTTGGGAAGTTTGCAAATAAAGAAATACAACAAATAAGGAGAGCATATATGCGACTTAGAAATATACCCCGCGCCGAAGGCGTGTTAAAAGAGTGCAGTCAGGTTATCGAGACTCCGGAAGAATTCCGTGATCACTGGGCATCTGATGTATTCCAGAATGACTACCCGGTCCACATTGAAATCGGCATGGGAAAAGGCCGTTTTCTCATGGCACTGGCTCAGAAAAATCCACAGATCAACTACATCGGAATCGAGCGCTACACAAGCGTCCTTCTCCGTGCTGTGGAAAAGTTAAACATATATATAGAAGAAAACGAAAGCACTCTGCCAAACATTCGCTTCATTTGTATGGACGCACAGGACATAGCAAATGTGTTCGCTGAAAATGAAGTTGACCGGATCTATCTGAACTTCTCCGACCCATGGCCGAAAGCCCGCCATGCAAGAAGGCGCCTCACGTCACCGGATTTTTTTGCACGTTACGACAAGGTGCTTGTCCAGGACGGACAGGTAGAATTCAAGACAGATAACCGTGATCTTTTTGATTTTTCCGTTGAGTCTTTAGGGGAATCCGAAACATGGGGCATTTCCGAATGTACTTATGACCTGCACCATGATGAAATTATGAACGTTGGAAATATTATGACAGAATATGAAGAGAAATTTTCATCCATGGATCACCCGATTTGCAAGCTCATTGCTAAAAGAAGATGTCTGCTGTGACTTTCTTAGCGCTACAGCGCATATATTATTAATGAGAAAGCCTTCGGAGTCTGTTCGCCATGAGCCGAAATTGTCATAACAAAAAAAACTTCCGACAAAAGTTTTTTGAATACACTTATCGAAATCGGTGTCTGCACAGGTGGATCGGTTGTTTCAGAAAATCCCTGAAAGAAGTATATGATATTCTGAACCACGGTTCTGACTGCCGAAGGCACTGATCAGAAAGGTTGATTTGATGTTACATTTAACTGCAAAAAATTTTCAAATAGAAGTAAAAGATACCTCTCTCCCGGTCGTCGTTATGTTCTACGCTATCTGGTGCGGGAAATGTGCCATGATGAAGCCGGTCGTGGAGGATATCGAAAAGAAATACGCCGGAAAGATCAAGTTCTGCGAAGTCGAAATTGAAGAATCTGCAGTACTCGCCGCAGAATACGCCCCGGAAATCGTCCCGACATTTGTTCTCTTCAAAGATAAAAAGTCAGTCGGTGCCATGGGGGGAATGGTGGATGAACACACATTTGAATCCAGAATACTGGAAATCTTGTCTTAGTCCACAGATGTACACAAGCCGTAACAAAATCTTTCGAAATAGTTAAGAATTTTTTACTTTTTACTTTTACACAAGTATGCTATTATTGGGGGTACAGAAAGGAGATGTGGCGTCTGACACCACAGGATAATTATGAGTATGAAAAAATTAAAAAGGGTTCTGCCGTTTAGCCTGGCAATCATTCTGGCATCTGTAAGCCTGCCGGTAACTGCCCTGGCTGACAGCGCAAAAGTAGTCACTCTCGGAGCGAACTTATCCGACGAGCAGAAAGCTTCTATGTACAAATACTTCGGTACTTCCGCCGATCAGGTAGACACGATCGAAGTCACGAACACAGACGAAAGAAAATATATGGAAGGGATCGCAACCGAATCCCAGATTGGTACAAGAACATATAGCTGTTCTTATGTTGAGCCGACAGACAGCGGCGGAATTCAGGTAAAAGTCGCAAACCTAACATTTGTAACAAGTTCTATGATCGCCAGTACACTTTTGACTTCCGGCGTTGAGAACTGTAACGTTGTTGCCGGATCTCCAATTGAAGTATCCGGAACCGGTGCACTGACAGGTATTATGATGGCTTACGAAAAAGCCAGTGGGAAAGAACTTTCCGAAGACCAGAAAGCAACTGCAACAGAAGAGCTGGTAACAACCGGTGACCTCGCCAAGGATCTCGGTCAGGATACAGCATCTGATCTGATCAACGATGTCAAAGAATCCGTTATTGAAGATAAACTGACTGATCCGTCCGATATTCAGGACGCGATTTCTGACGCAGCCGATAAGCAGGGAATTACACTGACCGATGACCAGCTTGCAAAAATCACAAGTCTGATGGAATCTATTTCCCAGTACGACTACGATGTCAAAGCACTGAAAAAGACTCTCGACAACCTGGACGGGAAATCCGGAGGATTCTTCAGCAACTTGTGGTCCTCCATCAAAGGCTTCTTTGGCGGAGATGACTCCAACGGCGGAATTATTAACAATACAGATGATGCAGCACTCGGAAATGATGCAATCATCGACAGCACATTAGATGCCGTAAAAGCCAAAGCAAACGATGCCGTAAATCAGGCAAAAGAGGAAGGACTTTGGGATAAAATCGTAGGATTTTTCAAAGATCTGTTCGGAGGCGATGATACCGAAAACTCCGATAATACAGATAGCACTGACGCAGTCGAAGAAAATACGGACAACAACACCGATACAGGCAGCACCGACAACAATGCTGATAACGACACTTCTACAAACGCAGAATAAAATTAATTCATAACTTTAGCAGGGAGATGGAATACTCAAATTCCATCTCCCTGTTTCTCTTCCACACCTCTCTTATTATACATTTTAAAATTCAAAAACTGCTACCCCATACGGCGGCAATTTGTATCCAAATGAATATGGTCTTCCATCACATTCTTTCTTCACGGCATGATAAATGTTCTGTCTCTTCTCGCCATTTCCGCCATATTTCACATCGTCACTGTTCAGAATCAGCTTATACTGCTTCTTTCTAGGAACGCCTACACGGTAATCTTCTCTTGCCATCGGTGTGAAGTTGATCACGAACAAAAGGTTATGCTTTCCATCTTTAGAATGGCGGATAAAACTGTAAATGCTTCTGTATGCATCATCTGCATTGACCCACTCGAATCCTTCCCATGACTGATCCAGTTCATAAAGCGCCTGTTTCTTTTTATACATGTGGAGTAGATCACGCATCCATGACTGAATTGCCTGATGCTCCGGCTCCTCCAACAGATACCAGTCCAGTTCACGTTCCTCTGACCACTCGCGAAGCTGTGCAAAATCCTGTCCCATGAACAACAATTTCTTTCCGGCGTGTCCCATCATAAATGCATATCCTGCTTTCAGGTTCGCATATTTATCAAATCCAAGTCCTGGCATCTTATTGATCATGGAACATTTCAAATGGACAACCTCATCATGCGACAGTACGAGAATGTAATCTTCGCTGTACGCATAACTCATGGCAAATGTCATCATATGATGATTGTCTTTTCTGAAATACGGATCCAGCTTCATATATTCCGTAAAGTCGTGCATCCACCCCATATTCCACTTAAGGCTAAATCCAAGACCTCCGTCTTCTACATCTCCAGTTACCTTCGGCCATGCCGTAGACTCTTCCGCTATCATAAGTGCACCCGGATTTCTTCCAAGTACAACTGTGTTCAGATGCTTGAAGAAATCTACTGCCTCCAGGTTCTCATTACCTCCATACTGGTTCGGAACCCATTCTCCGTCTTTCTTTCCATAATCCAGATACAGCATAGAAGCAACTGCATCAACACGAAGTCCATCAATATGGAAGTGCTCCACCCAGAAAAGTGCATTGGCAATCAGGAAGTTCCTTACCTCATTCTTGCCAAGATCAAATATCTTCGTCCCCCAGTCCGGATGCTCCCCTTTTCTTGGATCTGCATACTCGTAAGTTGCTGTTCCGTCAAACTCGGCAAGTCCATGCTCATCCTTTGGAAAATGTGCCGGAACCCAGTCCATAATGACACCGATTCCATTTCTATGCAGATAATTGATCATCCACGCAAAATCTTCCGGTGTTCCATAACGGCTTGTCGGCGCATAATATCCTGTCACCTGATATCCCCATGATCCATCAAATGGGTGTTCTGCGATTCCCATGATCTCCACATGCGTATATCCCATATCTTTCATATACTTTGTGATTTCTTTTGCAAACTCACGATAAGTATAGAATCCCTCGTCCTCTGTGCCTGGGTGCCTCTTCCAAGAACCCATATGAACCTCATATACAGACATTGGTTCTTTTTTGTGGTTCCATTTTTCCCGTGCAGTCATCCAGGAACTATCGGTCCATTTCAAATTCTCAATATTCGTTATTCTTGATGCTGTACCCGGACGAAGTTCTGCATAATTGGCATACGGATCTGCCTTCATATGATACTCCCCTGTAATCGTCTCAATGCAGAACTTATACATCATGCCTTCTTTTACTCCCGGTACAAAGCATGTGTAAATTCCGATATATTCCGCCCTTGTCATAGGGTTTCTTGTGCGATCCCAGTCATTGAATTCCCCCACTACAGACACGGATTTCGCATTCGGTGCCCAGACAGCAAAATAAACTCCTTCCTGCCCTTCGTCGTCCACCATATGTGCACCCAGCTTCTTATAAATTTCGTAGTGATTTCCCTGTCCGAAAAGGTACTGATCTAATTCTCCGATTTCATAAGCTTTCCATTCTTTCTCCATAAACTTCCCTCACATTTCATCCGGATTTCAATATCTTAAGTATACCTTAGCGGAACACAAAATTCAATCTATGTCACTCGATTCCAGACAAAAAACAGGGATACAATTTTCTACAATTGTATCCCTGCTTCATCACTTACATTCACTATATCATTAAATTTTAAAATCTTCTTCCTTCAGAATAATGCGATCTGACGAATCCGTAGATTTTCCAAATACACGTCTTGCAAGATGCTTTACATTTGCTTTCTGTGAATGTTTAATTGCTTCATCCATGATTTCTTTTACTTCCGCAACTGTAACCGCATGATCTTCACGCTGCATTACATCAATTCGGCTGTAAAGTGCCAGAATTCCCATTTCATCAAGCTTATATCCATTTTCCTTCGCATAAGTCTGACCAAATGTTACTAACTCATCATTGATGAATACCGGAAGTTCAAGCTTAGAAGTGAATTTCTTTTTGAAATCCGGATTAGCTGTCATAATTCTCTCCAGAGGTTTTCTCTGATCTTCAAGAACAAAGAGAAGCTCTCCGGTCTTTCTTGACATCAATGCATTCAGTTCCTTGATTGTTCTGGAATTCAACTTACCAGCCTTTTCGATGATGATCGCTCCACCGCGAAGCTTCTGGATAATATTGCCAAGTTCCTTCTTATTCAGCGATTCACCTGTAACAATAGCAACTTTACCCTGTTTCAGATTTCTTTGTTTCTGGATTGCTTTTACAATATCTACTGCAAGTACTGTTTTTCCAGATCCTTTACGGCCAATGATCATTAAGTTACCGGTTCTTGAAGTTCCCTCTCTCTGGGCACGTCTGTCATTATCAAGTACTGCAACAATCTGTTCACTCATTCCTCTGACCGGTACGAAGTAAGAGAATAATTTCTTCTGCTCCTCTGTCAGTCCGGCTTTCAGTCCAATCTCACTGGTTGCACTTAAGTCATATCTTCCTGTTACAACAAATCCGGTATCAAATGGAACTCCACTTCCTTTTGACTTCTTAATTCTGCGCTGAATCTCTTCCTCAGATGGTTCTTCAATTTCCAAGTCTCCTTCAAGTTCTTCCGGATCCGGAATCTCAGGAAGCTCATCTTCAAAGTCATCTTCCTCGAAATCATCTTCCTCAAAATCATCCTCTTCCTCGAAGTCGTCCTCTTCCTCGAAGTCATCCTCTTCCTCGAAATCGTCCTCTTCCTCAAAGTCATCCTCTTCGTAATCGTCGTCTTCTACATAATCATCTTCATAGAAGTCATCGTCTTCCTCAAAGTCGTCTTCTTCCTCAAAGTCATCCTCTTCCTCAAAGTCGTCCTCTTCCTCGAAATCATCCTCTTCCTCGAAGTCATCCTCTTCCTCGAAGTCGTCCTCTTCCTCGAAGTCATCCTCTTCCTCGAAATCGTCTTCCTCGAAGTCGTCCTCTTCCTCGGAGTCGTCCTCTTCCTCGAAATCATCCTCGTCCTCGAAATCGTCTTCGTCCTCGGATTCATCTTCCGGGAATTCATTCCACTCTGCATCGAATTCCTCTACTTCTTCCTCATCTTCCTCCGGGAATTCATCTGCAAAACCATCTTCGTCAAAATCGTCTTCGTCGAATCCATCTTCCTCTTCAAAATCATCGTCTTCGGATTCCTCGTCTTCGAAATCATCCTCGTCTTCGGAATTGTCTTCCGAATCATCCTGGTTTTCTGTTTCCGGAATTTCTTCATCTTCTTGTACTTCTTCGATTTCTTCTACAGCGTCAACTTCATCTTCTGCTTCAAACTCTTCGTCCTCACCCTCAAAGTCTTCGTCTTCAAACTCTTCCTCTTCGAAATCATCTTCATCCTCAGAATCCTCGTCCTCCGTCTCCTCTTCTTCCGAAACTGCTTCAACAATCTCTTCTTCAGGTTCTTCTTCAGACTCTTCAGGTTCTTCCACAATATCGTCCAGCTCTTCTTCTGAAATAAACTGATCTACAATTTCTTCTTCAACAGATTCCCCTTCTGCTTTTGCAAGCTCCAGTTCCTCTTCTATATCAAAATTTTCCTCTTCTTTCTCCTGTGCTGTCACACGATCTTCCAGCTCTTCCACAAGCTGTCTGATATCATCAGAAAGCAATGCCTTTCTTCTTGCTTCCTCTGCCTCAAGACGAGCCTTCTCTTCCGCTTCACGACGAGCCTTCTCCTCCGCTTCAAGACGAGCCTTCTCCTCTGCTTCAAGACGAGCTTTCTCTTCCGCTTCACGGCGGGCTTTCTCTTCTGCTTCCTGACGGGCTTTTTCTTCTGCTTTCCGTCTTGCTATTTCTTCTACCTCGCGTCTCTCTGCCTCAAGTCTTTCCGCCTCTCGGCGGGCTTCCAGTGCTTCTCTCTCTTTTCTAAGTCGTTCTTCATCGGATGCTTTTTGCTTTGCGATCGCCTCAGCATTTACCTTCTGCTTAGCTTCCCATTCCATCAAGATGTCTTCAATCTTCATCTGACCTTCAATGCGGAGTTCTTCTTCTCGTTCCTCCATCTTCTTCTGGTCTTCCGGATTAATTCCACTCGCCATAGCCACGCCATTAGCCAGTGCTTCTTGAAGTGTCGCACCCTTCACAACTGTCGTAATAGACTTTTTTGGTCCTTCTGCCGCATGCTGAAGAATTCCTTCTAACTCTCTGACATTCCGAGCTTCTTCCGGAGTTTCCTTTCCGATTGGTTCAATGACTGGTGCTTCTGTTTCTACAACTTCTGGTTCTTCTGAAACAGCTTCTTCCGGTTCCAGGACTGGTTCCTCAGCTAGTGCTTCCGGCTCTTCTGAAACTGGTTCTTCTGAAACTGGTTCTTCTAAAACCGGTTCTTCTATCGGAACTTCTTTGTCTGCCTTGGCATTTTCTTCCATTGCCTTCAATGCTTCTCCAAGCTCTGCTGTCGGAATTCTTCTCGTTGCATCCAGACCATCCACAGTTTCTGTTGTATTGGCTCCTGATTCCTGCTGTTCTGCCTCCGCAGCTTCTGCTGCTTCCTGCGCTGCTTTAATCTGTTCTTTTGGAAGTGATACAGTATCCTGTGGAATACTCTTTACATCCTTAAGCGCAGCTCGCTCAGGTTTTTTATCCGCTGCTTTCTTAGGCTCTTTTTTCGGTACACCTTTATACTCATCGTACTTTTCCTGTTGGAGTGGTGTCAGTGGTTTGTACTTCATCTTCAATTCCATTGCCTGATATACATATTTTCCTTCGCTGAACCACAAGATCAAATCGTCACATTCTTCCAGGCACTTTGAGGTCATGCCTGCTTCATGATATAGCTTTGCGAGCTCATACGCCCATTTTTCAATATATTCTGCCTTTTTAAATTCTTCCAGTGCCGAAATCTGTTCTGACAGATCGGACCCTTGTGCCTTCAAAATCCGATATTTCAAAATGAATTGATTCGGATCTCTCGGTGCCAGTTTTACAAATTCCTCATAACAGTCCGAAGCCTCATTAATATCATTCAGTTTCAGGGCAAGTACTGCCAGACGATACACAACCTTTCTGCTGGACGGTGCTCTGTCAAATGCGATCATAAGCGTATCACGGCTCTTCTGAAACTCCCCGTTATTCTCGTAGATTTCGCTTACTGTATTTAACATTGCCGGGCTCTTCACCCTTCTCCAGTCTATTGTATCGGCAATTTCCATTGCTTTTCTAAATTGTTTCTTTTCGTAATGTTCGAGCATCTGCTCGGTTTTTACCCGATATTCATATTTATCCAATATTCTCACCTCAAATTTTTTGACAATTCTACAGATACAAGTTTATCATACACCAGTCTTATTGTCAAAAACATACGAGATTTTGTTACAAAAATGTTACAAAATGATATCGTCCACTTTTTTGAAATCTTTCAGGCTATACGCTTCTATAATATTTCCCTGGATAACATAAAGCGTATCTTCTATATAAATACCTCTTGTGATCCTCATACTATTTCCATTGATTTCCTCATGCATCGTACATGTAAATCCTTGTTTTTCGTCGTAAGAAAATGTATAGTACTCCCGGCCGCCTTCGCTGTCCGCAGCAAAACCAATCAGATTTTTCTCTGCATCTACTAAAGCTGCCTTATAATCATAAGAAACATCTGTATAGTACACATTTTCAATGACATAAGTCTGCTCCTCTTTCACATTTTCCGGATCGGAAATATCGAACATCGTCAATTTCACGCCATCTGTTGACATAGTCTTTTCATCAACATTCATCCCAATACCCAGAAGCTTATTTTTCCCATACGGATGCAGATAATCTGAAAATCCAGGTATCTTCAACGCTCCTATGATCTTTGGATTTTTCGGATCCGACAGATCAACGGAAAATAACGGATCCGTCTCTTTAAATGTTACAAAGTATCCTACTTTTCCCATAAATCTTGCGGAGTACACCCTCTCTTCTTCTGCCAGACCTTTGATGGAGCCGGTTTCTTTCAGTTCTTGATTCAAAACATAAACACTGTTCGTGTCGCCATCGGTCACTACAACTCTCAGATATCCATCATATTCATCAATAGAAAATGAATCATTAATATAGCCGTCTATTTTGCACTGTGCCCCAGCCGTCAATTTCCCACTTTCATAAGAAACTTTTCGGATTGTCGTCACATCTTTTCCGGAATATTGCCACACATTTTCATAAAAATAAATATTATCGTTGCTCACATATAAATTGCCACCGTCTGCCAAAAGTGCCTTACTGTGCGCTGTCTCATTTGGATTTTCCAGAGAAACTGATGTGATGATCGAATACATATCTGCCTTTGAAATGGACGGAAGACAAATATCTGTTTCTTTGATCAGATTATCGTTTACAAGTGGTATATAGGACTTCGGATTCTTCGCCGTTATACCATCAAGTGTTACATAATAATCACTGAATAAGTATAAGTATCCATCTGCAATTCTTGAAGAATTGTAATATCCACTCTGACTGACCCTGCCAACTTCTTTTGGATTTTCCCGGTCTGAAATGTCATAAGTTACTGCGGTCGTATTAGCCCTCTGACCATATCCATAATCATCATCATTCCATTTGCCGCCCACATAACCGTCACACACTGCAATTAATTGATTTCTTTCAATATCCAGATACATTTCCTGGATTTCAGAAACATCTTCCACTGTTATAGTAGCCGTTTGCTTCATCCGATTATCGCGGGTATCTATAATGGCAATCTGATCGCTCTTATCTTTTAACACGTAAAGGTATGTTCCATCTGTTTTAGCTGTATCCCCCTCGTCTACACCTTCCTGACGTACATTTGTCTCAGAATAAGAACCGCTTGCCATTCCGGTGTCCGCTGCTGCAGTACTGCTTTCTTCAATATTCTGTGCTGCATCTCCACTTGCCTTACTGTCAGCTGATTCATCGACTCTTATATCATTCAATGATCTTGCCCAGCTTGAAGTGTATGCACTGTCTCTTTCCTGATCTTTCTTATATTTTTCCAAATATGCATAGACATCCTTATATTCCGCCGCACTTTCTACTTTCGTACTGTCACTGATTGTCACATCACTGCATGCTATCTTATCATCTCGAGTCGCGTCTTCCATTTTAAAATAATTCTGGTATACCATCACTCCTACGATCAGCACCAGGCATGCTGCTGCCAGCCCACCGATTCTCGCCGGAGTCCACACTTTTTTCTTCTTTCCTGCAAGCTTTGCTTCAATCTGCCTCGGTTCAAGCGCTTTCGGCACCGGAACCTGTTCTGACTTTTCCTTTATTTTCCGAATCATGTCCTGCTCATTCTTATTCATAAAATGTCCTCCCATCCAACACACACTGCATCTTCTCCAGCGCCCGGCTTCGTTTTACCCGGACAGTTCCCGGCTTCAGGCTTAGGGTCTTCCCGATTTCTGTGCTGTTATAACCGCCAAACACTGACAGCCCGACTATCATTTGCTCTTCTTCTGAAAGAATAAAAAATGCATTTCTCACATCCATCGCAAGTCCCACATCTTCTTCATGAATTCCTTCCACCTGTCCTTCCGGGAAAAAATCTTCTATCTGCTGTATTCCTTCTTTCGCCACCTGTTTCAATCTTTTCTTACATATATTTGACAAAATTGTAAAAATCCAGCTCTTGAAAGCTTCTTCTTTTCGAAGTTTATGTATATGTTCATAAGCAGATAACACTGCCGCACTCACCGCGTCTTCTGCCTCATGCGGATCACGCATCAGACAAAGCGCGTAGCGATAGAGGTCTTGATAGACCTGCTCATATAGCTTTGAAAATGCTTTTGCATCACATTTCATTCTTTTTCCTCCTCAATTTGTTTTTCTCAAGAAGTTCTCCACACTCCTCCATTGACTTATCCAATTGCCGTTCCCAATACCCAGTGTAAAAAGTATTATTACTTCTTCTACATATAAGAGTCCCCAAATATCCCAAGTGTTACAAAAAGGCGTCACTTTTTTTCATAAGTGCCGCCTTTTATTTACATTCGTTTATTCAATTATATTACCGCCGAAAATACTGCGCAAGATAAAATTCAGCGTAATTCCCAGTGCAACGGAACATAGAACATGAATTTTACCTATCGGATTATTTAGCCCTTATAATAATTAATCAGACAACCTTTGAGAATAATCTCTCTTTCTGCGTCTGTCATATCTCCAAGTGTAAATGTGACTTCTTTCAATGTATCTCCGACTACATAAGCTTTGATCTCTGCATCTTTGTTTTCCACTGCTTTTCTGATTTCCGGTACAAAGATATAATCGCCATTTTTGAAGCTTAATTTCTTGTCGTCTTCTTTTGTGATAAATGGAAGCATTCCCCAGTTAATCAGATTGGAGCGATATCTTTTTGTCGCATATTCATTTGCAATATTCGCCCAGCCACCGAGCACCTTCTGACAGGAAGCTGCCTGCTCTCTTGCTGAACCGTCACCTGGTTTTACTGCAAAGATCGTACTTCCGACTCCGATATTTCCTTTTCCCGCTTCCGGATATTTCTCCTGGATCTTTGCCATAACCGGTTTTAATTCTTCCAATACCTCTAACGGACATTCGCCTGCTTCGATTGCTTTCTGTGCTTTCTGTACTTCCTTTGCACGTCCTACATATGCAGGATCTTTTCTGGAAAGTGCAAACTCTGCCAGTCCAAGTGGATTGGATCTGTAAGAAGATGTTTCTCCAGATGGGATCAGCTCATCTGTTGTTGTAACCGGATCGTGAATCTCTGATACAACTTTCAATACCAGATTCTCCGGAAGTGCTGACATTGCCGGCCAGTCTTTGATATTCGGTCCGAACTTGATCTTTGTATCCGGATCAGCCACACCATGACTGTCAAATACACGATTTGCATAAATCTTCTGATCAAAGTGGTATTTCTGTCCCTTGTATTCTACGTCCATATCTGTTGCAGGTGTCAGGAAACCTTTATTTGCTGCTGTTGCTGCAATTGAACGGGCATCCATAAGTGCAACGGATGCAATCTGTCCACTCTGAAGCTTGGAACCTTCACGGTTCGGGAAGTTTCTTGTAGAGTGGCGAATAGAAAATGCGTTATTTGCCGGGGTATCTCCAGCTCCAAAGCATGGTCCGCAGAATGCTGTTTTTACAATTGTTCCTGCTTCCATAAGATCCGCAACTGCACCGTTTTTCACAAGTTCCATATAGATCGGTGTACTTGCCGGATATACACTAAATGTAAATTCATCTGAGCCAATGTAATGACCTTTTATGATGTCTGCTGCTGCACAGATATTTTCAAATCCACCACCGGCACATCCTGCGATGATTCCCTGATCCACATAAAGTTTTCCATCAATCACTTTATCCTGAAGTGAATAATCCACCGCACCATCCAGGCTCACCAGTGCTTTCTGCTCTACATCGTGAAGCACGTCTTTCAGATTCTTACGCACTTCGTCGATTGTATATACATTTGACGGATGGAACGGCATTGCGATCATCGGACGTATCTCGCTTAAGTTCACATAGACCATACCATCATAATATGTAACTGCACCAGGATTCAGTTCTTTGTAATCTTCACTTCTGCCGTGGATCTCATAGAACTCCTTAATCTTATCATCTGTTTTCCAGATAGAAGACAGACATGTTGTCTCCGTTGTCATAACATCGATTCCGATACGGAAATCAGCACTTAACTTCTCCACACCTGGTCCGACAAATTCCATAACTTTATTGTTTACATAACCATTTGCAAATGTTGCACCTATAATTGCCAGTGCCACGTCCTGTGGTCCGACGCCTTTGACCGGCTCTCCGTCCAGATAAATTCCAATCACACCTGGCATCTTAATATCATATGTCTTATTCAGGAGCTGCTTTACAAGTTCCGGTCCGCCTTCACCCATAGCCATCGTTCCAAGTGCTCCATAACGGGTATGGCTGTCGGATCCAAGAATCATCTTGCCGCCGCCTGCCAGCATCTCACGGGCAAACTGGTGAATAACTGCCTGATGCGGCGGTACATAGACACCGCCATATTTCTTCGCACAAGTCAGTCCAAACATGTGATCATCTTCATTAATCGTTCCGCCGACCGCGCAGAGTGAGTTGTGACAGTTCGTCAATACATATGGAATTGGAAACTTCTCCAGTCCTGAAGCTCTCGCTGTCTGAATAATTCCGACAAATGTAATGTCGTGAGATGTCAGCTTATCAAATTTGATCTGCAGTCTCTCCATATTGCCTGATGTATTATGAGCGTCCAGAATTCCATAAGCCATTGTCTGCGTTCTGGCTTCCTCCTTGGATACCTCACGGCCTGTCTTTGCCTTTACTTCTGCTTCGTCCGTAATGATCTCGGTGCCATTTACCAGATACGCACCGCCGTCATATAATTTCAACATGTCTAGTCCTCCTGATTACCTGTAATTATATTCTTCTGAATAATTACCTTTATTTCCAGATTGTATACATGTATATATTAGCACATCACATGACATATGTCCAACCATTTATTCACCCTTTTTCAAGAATAACTCTGTTGCTTTTTCAATCTCTTCTCCTGTCGCTTTCAGCAGCCTTTTTGCATCATTCATCGTTCCATTTCGCAGGCATTCCGCAATTGTTTCTAATCGTCCCGTCTCTATTCCCTTTTTCATTCCCTTTTTCATTCCCTTTTCTTCAATACCTTCTGATAAATTACACATATCATTCAACTCCTCCCTGATTTTTTCATCGACTGGAATATCTAACTCTTCATCTAAAAGCCGCACCTTTTCCTCTCCACTTAGTTTACTAGAGAATAATATATTTAAGAATTGATGTAATTCACTCTCAGTTTTGCTTTGAGACAGCTTTTGACTTGACTCGCAATCCAGTCCAATCATAATGAAATTAAATAAATCCTTCTTTCCAGGCCACTTATAATTTCCAACTAATGCATTGTCTGTTATATGAAAATGATTCAAACAATTTTTATTTACGCCCGGGCAAATCCATATGGAATATACCTTTACCATATCATCATAATTAGAATTTGTAAAATCTCTTTCTTTTTGTGAAGAAATCATTCTGCAAGTGTAAAATATAGCCCGATTCATCAAAGCATACCCCGGCGAACTATTCTTTTGAGCTTCTATATTCACAATAATCTGAGAAATTCCATCTTTCATTCGAACATAAAAAATAATATCAAAGCGAACAGCCCCTTCTTTTGTTTCCGTATTTTCCGTATTACTACCTTTAATTTTACTTTTCGGATTTTCCAACACTTGATTAGTCATTCCCGGTTCTACCGAAACCGTAGATACATATGGTTCTCCTTCAATCAAAGAAATGATATCTCTTGGATTCGCATCTTTAAATTCCGTTACTGTTCCTTTTAAAATATGTGCCAGAAAAATTTTGTTACTTAAAAGCTTTTTGGCATTCTCGTCATACTGCGCTTTCATGCCAATGGTTCCAATAATTTCTTTTGTATGTTTGTTCAATAATTATACTCCTCCCTGTGCTCATAGTACAAACAACTTAATGTAGTAACATTTTTTCTTCATGTCGGATTACTGTCTCGAAATCTGAAACACCGAAATGAGATACCTTACGGCTTAGAACTTTTTTAAATATAGAATCTTTTCTAAAAGTATTCATAGGATAACACAAAAGGAAAGATTTCGCAAGTGTTTCTCACGTAATCTTTCCTCTATTCTCTAAATTCTTCTCGTCTATTTTACACCATCACTTTTCGTTTTCCCAATAGTGCCATTTCTTCCACATTTTTTGTAGCATACAGTATTGTAACTCCGGTTCTCTCCTGTAATTCCACCAGCTCCTGAGTCAACTGATTATGAAATTTGGGACTTACATTGCGAAGCGGCTCATCCATGAGGATTACATCTGGCTCCAAAATCATGGCACGCGCCAGCGCGGTCCGATGTTTCCACAGATCTGACAAGTTTTTTACTTTTGCAAATCGGACTTCTACAAGATCTAGAAGTTCCAGAACTTCCAGTGTCCGTTTTCCTATTTCTTTTTCATCTATGCCGCGAAGTCTTAAGCCCAGTTCTACATTTTCCAGAACTGTCATTCGCGGATACACAGTATAATTCTGAAAAATCATGGCAATTCCGCGCTCCTCCGGCGGAAGACTGTTGACCAGCTTGTCTCCAATCCATATCTCTCCGTTTTTCACTTCATCAAGACCTGCGATCATGCGCATAACAGCACTTTTTCCACTCCCGGATGGACCAGTCAATATTACAAATTCTCCGTCTTCAATCTGGAAATTTAAATCTTTTACTGCCTCATATCCATTCGGAAATGCGCGATCTACATGTTTTAATGTCAGACTTGCCATCTGATCAGCCCCTTTCTTTGTCTTCCCCTGACTACTGTAATTCAGGCTTTTTATCCATCATTACTTTTTTACAACAACGCCTGGTAAATGTCTCTCTTTCCGACTCCCCGGTCTTTCGCGACCATTTTCATTGCTTCTTTTTTCTGAATCCCCTGATCCATATAATAATCCATATGTTCCTGAATGGACATTTCTTCCCATTTCTGGCGTTCTTCTTCTATCTGTTCCTGACGGCTCTTACCCTCAATGACAAGCACGCATTCCCCTTTTGGTTCCTGCTCTTTATAATATTCCACTGCCGCACTGATCGTTGTTGCAAAGACTGTCTCATGCTTTTTCGTAAGCTCCCGGCAAATGCGGATTCTTCTGTCACCCAAGGTCGCAAGCAGAAGCTCTAATGTCCGGACCAGTCTGTGCGGTGCTTCGTAGACAATCATAGTTCTTGTCTCTTCCGTCAGTTCGTTCAGCACTGCCTGTCGTTCTTTTTTATCTGTCGGAAGAAATGCTTCAAACGCGAATCTTCTTGTGGACAATCCGGAAATGGTCAGCGCTGTGATGCAAGCTGCTGCCCCCGGAACTGCTGTCACAGTGATTCCTGCTTCCTGACACATTGCCACCAGCTCCTCACCCGGATCGGAGATTCCCGGTGTTCCCGCATCCGTGATCAGTGCAATATCTTCACCATTTTCCAAGTGCTCAATCAACGTATGCGCTTTTGCAATCTTGTTATATTCATGATAACTGGTCATCGGTGTGTGAATATCAAAATGATTCAAAAGCTTAATGCTATTGCGGGTATCCTCTGCTGCGATCAGATCAACTTCTTTTAAAATACGGACACAGCGAAATGTCATGTCCTCCAGGTTGCCGATCGGAGTTGCACACAGATATAATGTTCCTGACATATAATTCTCCTTTTATTTCATCCCGTACAATTTCAGTACTTCTTCCGTATACTCCCCGTCTTTCGTGTAGACTATGAGCGGCGGGTCTACGGCGAGGCGTGGTTTTCCGCCTTTGAGACCTTCAATAAGAACCATGTTTGGCTCTTTGTCTGCATATGGGTGGACGAGACGCATGCGTTTCGGCTCGATTCCGTAATTACACATTTTTGTAAAGATTTCCGGCAGGCGGAAAGGACGGTGCACCATGTAGAAACGTCCTTTCATTTTCAGTACTTTTGCACTTTCTCGCAAAAGATCATCTAATGTGCATAACGCTTCATGTCTTGCGATATACAAAGCCTCGTTATCATTTTTCAGGCCGTGTTCTCCAATCATATACGGTGGATTGGATACAATGACTTCATACGAATCATTTCCAAATATGTGACTTGCCTCTTTGATATCACCGGTAACGATATCTATCTTGTTCTCCAGCCCGTTGTGTGCCACGCTTCTTCTTGCCATATCAGCACTTTCTTCCTGAACTTCCAGACCTGTATAATGAAGTCCCGGATTCTTTGCTTCCAGTAAAATCGGAAGAATTCCGGTTCCGGTCCCAAGATCCAGTGCTCGTTCCCCACGTTTTACTTTTGCATAGGAAGACAGAAGCACGGCGTCCATGCCAAAGCAGAACCGACCGGGCTTCTGTATAATCTCATAGCCCTTCACCTGGAGATCATCCAGGCGTTCATCGGGCTTCTTATTAGTCATCATTTAACTTGGAGGCACCATTTTTCTCCTCCAGAGCTTTTAACTGTGCAAACTCCTCTTTCGAAAGCTTTGCATCTTTTTTCTTCTTTCTTGATTTGAATCTCAGCTCACCTGCCGGATATTCACGGATTTCTTTTTCATCGTTATCCAGCGTCACAATAACCTTTACGATCTGACGCAGTACGTGAACGGCCTGAACTTCACCATGAAGTCCTTCCGGCGTCGTCACATGATCTCCAACTCCCGGAAGCTGACGGTTCAGCTCTTCATAGGTCTCTTCTTCGTTAGTCAGACAGCACATCAGTCTGCCACAGACTCCGGATATCTTTGTCGGATTCAGAGACAGGTTCTGCTCTTTCGCCATCTTGATCGATACTGGTGCGAACTCAGACAGATACGTGTGACAGCAAAGTGGTCTTCCACAGATACCAATGCCTCCACGAATCTTCGTCTCATCACGGACACCAATCTGACGAAGCTCAATACGTGTACGGAACACGCTTGCCAGATCTTTTACCAGCTCACGGAAATCAATTCTTCCATCTGCGGTAAAGTAAAATAACACTTTATTATTATCAAATGTATACTCCGCATCTATAAGCTTCATTTCCAGACCGTGTTTACGGATCTTCTCTAAGCAGATGTTAAATGCTTCTTTTTCTTTTTCTCTGTTTTTCTCTTCTTTTTTGTAATCCTCTTCGTTTGCAATTCGAATCACAGATTTTAAAGGCTGTGTGATCTTATCGTCTTCTACTTCTTTCGGACCTGTCACAACCTTTCCGAACTCAACACCGCGAGCCGTCTCTACGATGACACGGTCTTGGGGTTTAATCTCTAATTTCCCCGGTGAGAAAAAGTAAATCTTTCCCGCCTGGCGGAATCTTACTCCGATTACTTTTGTCATAAATCTAGTTCTCCTTTATCGTCAGGAACAAAAGCTCCATGACCAGATCAAAGTTAACATTTGCTTTTAATCTAGCTTTTGCTTTGTCAAGGCTGTCCAGAATCGTCTCAATTCCTTCATAAGAACTGCGCCTTGCCTGCTCACGCATGCAGTCAATCTGATCTTTGAATACAACCTTATCTATTTCCCTTGTCGCTTTATATAACAAGACATCTCTGTACCATACCATGATCAGGTCAAGATAGTCGTTGATTTCAACTTTATAAAGAGTGCAGCGTTTCACTGCCTCCACAAGCTCACTGATATCCATCTCATTTATATGGCGCATCAGGTTCAGGACTTCGTCCTTGAGCTCATTAAAATGCTCGGAACCTGCCAGTTTGATAGCTTTTCCAAGGTTCCCCTGTGCAAATGCAGCGCAGACTTCAGCCTTGTAATCTGGTACTTCCATTCTCTCCATGAGATATTTTTTAATCAGCGCATCTTTGATGTAGCGAAGTTTTAACATGACACATCTGGAATTAATTGTCGGAAGCAATACGTCTGCATTTTCCGTCAGCAGAATAAATACTGCATACTGTGGCGGTTCCTCAATCGTCTTTAATAACGCATTCTGTGCCTGTACCGTCATAATATCAGCTTCCGGAATAATATAAACTTTATACGGGCCCTGATATGGCTTGATTGCAACTGTATTATTGATCTGTGTGCGCACATCATCGACTCCGATGGATCCCGGCTTCTCATGTGTCACCCAGATAATATCCGGATGGTTATTCGATTCTGCCTGTACACAGGAATGACATTTATTACATGGTTCCGGTCCATGTTCTTCACATAAAAGTGCCATGGCAAATAACTTTGCCAGCATCTTCTTTCCGGTTCCGCGCTCACCATTTACAATGTACGCCTGTGATACCCGATTCTCGGCAACTGCATTCTGCAAATATTGAATTACTTCTCTGTGTCCTACTACATCTTTAAAACTTCCCATATCGTATGTCCTCTATAATTTCATCTAAGCATCTTTTTTGGTCATCATTGTAATAACGCTTCTTTATTCCCGCAGCTCTCAGATGCTCCTCGGAAAAATCTTCCGTATCTGCGAGAAATCTTCTGCACATCTCCGCGTAACGTGGCACTTCCTGCTGCCGCTCTCTCGTAAGTGCACGGTTCAGCCGCTCGCCGTCCTCTACTTCGATGTACACCGGAACAAGATACGCCGCTCCGTAATATTTCTTTAACTTTCCATAGGACTCCAGCGTTCCGATCATCAGATAGTCGGATTCTGCCAGATTGACCTGTCCATCTTCTATTGTAGCATATTTCCATGCTCCGTGAACAGTATTATAAGTACGAAGTTCAACAACCTTTCCCTGTCTCTCGAAAATATGCATCTGTTCATCTGTCACAAAATGGTATTCGACGCCTTCTCTTTCACCTTCCCGCTTCGGTCTGGTCGTGTAAAGCGTCACTGTCTGAAGCATCGGCAGCTCTTGCTTGATCTTCCGGAATAATGTATCTTTTCCAGATGAACTCTTGCCCATTATATAATATATCTTACCCATGCGTCCATACCTCTATGTATCCTTCTTTTTCTACTCCCTGTATCTCATATGTTCTTTCCATATACCATTGAAAATGTTCCCGGATCTGCGCTGTGATCCGTTCCCCCGGCACCAGCATCGGGATCCCCGGCGGATAGAGATACGCGTACTCCGCGGAAATGTAGCCTTCGCTCTGTGTCAATGGCACAACCTGAAACCCATCTGCCCCTGCGTCTTTCATGCTGATGACCTGCGCCGGTGAATAGATTACTTCCGCCTGTGGCAGATGTCCCGGTTCTATATCGTAATTTTTTTCTTTCTTTTTCGACTTTTTGATTTCTTCCGGCACTACGTCTGAATCTACAGTGTTATAAGCCCCCTGTAAAGGTTTATATTTCTTATCCAACTCATAAATTGCTTTTATAAGCCGTTTCATTCCTTCATCGGTATCCCCGACCGAAGTCATGGCAATCACATAAGTCCCCGCGGCCATCTCCATTTGCAGGTGGTACTGATTTAATAAATCTTCCTGCAATTGAATACCTGTTGCTTCTGCACCATATGTATCCGCAAGTCCTTTCGTAAGTCCTGCTACTGATAATACAAGCTTTGACTTATCATAATGTTTGGTCTCTGCCAGCCGGATATGTTCACATTTTCCAAGTTCTTCTCTACATCTCTTCAAACGCTCCACATACGGGTCAAAAACTTCCTCGCAGTGATGATCCAGCATCTCCATGCACTGATCGATTCCCGCCATCAGAATATAAGACGGACTGCTACTCTGTAACATATGCAGATATCGTCTCACCTTTTCCCGGTTCACCAGATTTCCATTCATGTGGAGAAGCGCTGTCTGGGTAAATGCCGGAAGTGTCTTGTGAACACTGTGGATCACAATGTCTGCGCCTTTTTGATTTGCATTTTCCGGAAAATAGGGATGAAAACCAAAATGAGCCCCGTGTGCTTCATCCACGATCAGCGGCAGTCCTTTTTCATGTGCGGCCTTTGCTATCTCGGCCACATCCGACACAATTCCATCGTAAGTCGGAGATACAATCATGACTGCTCGGATCTGTGGATACCGATTAAGGGCCCTCCTCACATCCTCTGCGGATATCTCAATATTCAACTGTAACTCTGAATCAAACCTAGGATAGAGATACACCGGATTCAACTCATTCATGTAGATTGCATGATAGACCGATTTGTGACAATTGCGCGCCACAAGAATCTGATCTCCTTTATTCGTCACACCCGCGATAGCACTCAGAATTCCAACTGTACTTCCATTTACCAGAAAATGTGTCTCATCTGCATGATAGATTCTGGCTGCCCGTTCCTGAGCCTCTTTCAGGATTCCTTCTGCATGGTGAAGATCATCAAATCCTTCAATCTCTGTAATATCTACAGTATAAGGATTCGCATCCCAGGACATATGCATCTTACGCTTATGTCCCGGCATGTGAAATCCATAATAGTCAGAATCACTATACGCTTTTAATTTTTCGTATATCGTTGCCATTCTTATAATCTCTTAAGAAGTTCTTCTCTTTCTTTTTCGTATCCTGGTTTTCCAAGAAGTGCGAACATGTTCTTCTTGTAGCTCTCAACACCCGGCTGATTAAATGGATTTACTCCAAGAATATATCCGCTGACACCGCATGCGAACTCGTACATATAGAATAACTGTCCAAGTGACTTCTCGTCCTGCGCCGGAATTGTCACTTTCAGATTCGGAACCTGTCCGTCTGTATGTGCAAGAATCGTACCATTCATAGCACTCTTATTTACAAAATCCATTGTCTTGCCTGCAAGGTAGTTCAATCCGTCCAGATCCACCGGTTCCTCACCGATTGTGAGCTGCTCTGTCGGCTCCTCCACTTCCATAACTGTCTCGAACATGATTCTGCTTCCATCCTGAATGAACTGTCCCATAGAGTGAAGATCTGTTGTAAGGTCTACAGATGCAGGGAAGATTCCTTTCTTATCCTTGCCTTCACTCTCTCCGAAGAGCTGTTTCCACCACTCAGATACATAATGCAGGCTTGGCTCATAATTTGCCATGATCTCAACCGCTTTTCCCTTACGGAGCAGAATGTTACGTGTTGCTGCATAGAGCATTGCGTCATTTTCCTCAAATGGATTCTCAAGTGCGAATTTTCTTCCTTCTGCTGCACCTTCCATCAGCTTGTCAATATCAGCTCCGCTGACTGCGATCGGAAGAAGTCCAACAGCTGTCAGTACAGAGAAACGTCCTCCAACATCATCCGGTACTACGAACTCTTCGTATCCTTCCTCATCAGCAAGTCCTTTCAGAGCTCCACGAGCTTTGTCTGTTGTTGCATAGATTCTCTTAGCAGCCTCAGCTTTGCCATACTTCTTCTCCAGCATCTCCTTGAAAATACGGAATGCGATTGCAGGCTCTGTTGTTGTTCCGGATTTGGAAATGATATTAACTGAGAAATCTCTGTCTCCGATCACTTCAATCAGGTGTTTCAGATATGTACTGCTGATGCTGTTACCGGCAAAATAAATCTCCGGAGCTTTGCGGATCTCTTTTGATACTACATTATAAAAGCTGTGTCCAAGAAATTCGATTGCTGCTCTTGCGCCAAGATAAGATCCTCCGATACCGATTACTACCAGCACCTCTGAATCTGACTGGATCTTTGCAGCGGCTTTCTTGATTCTCTCGAACTCCTCTTTATCATAATCAACCGGAAGATCGATCCAGCCAAGGAAATCATTTCCTGCTCCCTCCCTTCCCAGGAGTTCAGCTTTCGCAGCCTCGGTAATCTTCTTCATAGATTCCATCTCATGTGCGCTGATAAACGCATCTGCCTTTGAATAATCAAATGTTACTTTACTTCCCATTGGACTCGTCCTCCTTATGCTACCTGTTACGTTCTAGTTCTTGTCTCGAAGAAATCTGTATAATTTTCTTCTTATAAATGTGACAGCTCACAGACAGTCCTTGTTTCACAAAACTAACTTTGAGCCGTTATCTATATTTTAACAAATCAGTCTCTTATTATCAAGCCATAAACTCCTCCAGGATTTCTCGGATACGCTGATTTCTGTTTGCCTCGTCCTGCGCCTTTGTCTCTTCCGATTCTATTGTTTTTTCTATTTTTTCTGTTTTACCTGGTTTTTGCGATATAGCTGTCTTTTTGACCTTCCGGTCATCTTCCACCTGCAGCGGTTCTGTCTTATACATCGCCCAAAGCAGACTGTCCATAGATCCAGGAAATTCCTGCTTTGGTTCCTGCTTCTTCTGATTCACAGATTCGTCTGGCAAGTTATCACCCTCTGCCCTTCCTGCATTTTCTGGCATTCTGGTATTCTTCACAATTCCTGTATTTTCTGGCATTCTGGTATTCTCACCCATTCTTGCTTCTTCCGTCATTCTGGCATTCTTCGCCATTCCTGTATTTTCTGCCGTTCTGGTATTCTCACCCATTCTCGCTTCTTCTGGCATTATGATATTCTTCGTCATTCCTGCATTTTCTTGTGTTCTGGAACTCTCCGCTATTCTCGCTTCTTCTGATCTTGCCTCTTCTGCCAGAACTTCTTTCTTGTATGTTTTTTCATAGCGATGCTGATAAATATTTTCCAGATAATCTACCATATAATTTCGTACTGCCTCCAGCCGGTACTCCTCATCCGTCAGCATATGTACCAAGAATACGATTAACGCCAGCGCCACGCCGGTTCCGCCGATCATAGCTGTCTGCTCTGTCGCCCCTTTAATTCGATAACTTATGATTGCACCGACTCCGCCAAGAATCAGACAAAGTCCGGCACCCGCCATCTGTAACCGCCGCCATGCATGGAGCCTGACTCCACCGATCCGGTATTCATAGAGATACTTGTCCACAAATACGCCTACGTTTTCCACCTTTTCACTGATCATACAGGTGTGCTCGAATTTCGCCCGCACAAGCCGCATCAACGGATGATTACTCTTCCCCATACTTTCCGCTGCTGCCACCAGCTTCCTAAGTGTTCTTCCAACGACCACCTTTGACACAACTCCGGCAAATGCACTCATTCCCATCAGTACATAGATCACATGTCTGTCTAACATTAATTCTAACATGATAAAAGCCCTCCTTTTGGCACCAATTATAATGGATTTTCCAAAAGAAGGGCGAAAAACCGTTCCCCATAAAGCGACATCTGCACACCGCAGATTATGGTATTTTTTCTTATATTTTATCGAATCATTTATTCTCTGGTTTTAAATCATCGGGAGCAATTCCTTTACAAGCGCCACGCTGTGGGCAATTGCCTGTTTTTCAAACTCTGGATAGTCCATCGTTGCACTGTTGTCAGCTTTGTCAGAAATTGCTCGAATGATGACATACGAAACTTTGTTAAGATAAGCGGCGTGCGCAATTCCGGCTCCCTCCATCTCTGTGCAAAGAGCCTGAAAATTCTCCACGATACGTGCTTTCACTTCTCCGGAAGAAATGAACTGATCTCCACTTGCGACCCTTCCTGTAAATGTATGGATCTGCGGATTTGCTTTTTCATTTGCCTTCACTGCAAGCTCTACCAGATGCGGATCTGCCGGGAATGTGCGTGTATCCATTCTTGGCACCTGGCCAATCGCATCTCCAAATATAGTTGCGTCCATATCATGATGCACCGCATCTGTGGAAATCACCATATCACCAATGTCAATTCTTGCGTCCAGGGATCCTGCAATACCTGTATTGATCAGCGTATCTACGCCAAATTTATCCACCAGAATCTGCGCACAGATTGCCGCATTAACTTTACCGATTCCACTTCTTACGACAACCACGTCCTTCCCACAAAGAGTTCCTTTATAAAATGTCATGGAAGCAAACTCTGTCACTTTAGCATCTGCCATCTCACTTTTCAGAGCTGCAACTTCCTCTTCCATTGCTCCAATAATACCTATCATCCGATTTTCCTCCTGCTATGCATTTTTACTGTGCGATTTCCGTACATTTCCTTTATCCGACTGCCTTTTTCGCTATCATTACAAACATTTCCTGTTATCCTGTACATTATCCCCTACCCCATGCACAAATGTCAAGCATTGATGCTCTTTACTGTACCTGTGTATTCCTCTATGTACTCTTTTTCATATTATTGGAAATCTTAATTTTTCTTTACAAGTAGATTCTTCTCTGTTAGAATGGCTTCTGATATTCATATATCTGGTATAACACATAGGAGGGTATTTATCATGGATTATAAAACACATGGTGTCTGTTCCAGCATGATTCACGTAGAGCTGGACGGCGATAAAATTAAAGATGTAGATTTTGTAGGTGGATGCAATGGTAATCTTCAGGGAATCTCAAGCCTTGTAAAAGGAATGAAAGTGGAAGATGCCATCGAAAGACTTTCCGGAATCAAATGCGGTTCCAAAGCAACTTCCTGCCCGGATCAGCTTGCCAAAGCACTCCGCGAAGCAATCGCTCAGTAAATTGATTCATTTACATAAAGTAAGTCGCACAGAAAAGGACACGCAGCTTTTAATAGCTTGCGTGTCCTAAAACTAAACTTACCTAAACTTACTTCTCTTGATTGTTATAATATTTTTTCTTTTAAATTTTCTTTGAACTGTCTCCAGTTCCTTCGCCCTTCCAAAGCCCTGCGAACCAACGTAAGGGCCATGAAATATGTAGATTGCTGTGGAAGAGCGTCTAATTGTTTCAATATTCAGTTGTTATTAAATTTCTAAAGTATTATGATCCAACCTACTAACTTTACCCGAAATTTGTTTTTAATTTGTTTTTCCCATCATTATAATGGCCTTGCCCACTAATCTGATTGTAATTATAAATTTGTTAAATTCTTCTTTCTTTTCTACAAAATCTTACTTAAGGTTCCTCAATGTAAACTCCATCTGTGAAACTGCTGCTCATATCTTGACCGGCGGAATGTGTGCAACGAACACGATAGTAATAGTCACCTTCTACATCCATGTATTTCTTAGAAGAAACACGATCAGCATTTTCTAAGAACTTATTCCAGGAATCATAAAAAGACCATTTTGTATCTTCTTCCTTAGCGCGTTCAATAATTACCCCAATTCCGATACGTTTTACCTCATGCGAAGCTAACGTTGTTCCTCCGGCATAGATTTGTCCCGGACCCATCCGGACAATTTTTGAATATCCGGTCAGAAGATCTTCGCCTCTGGCGACTTTTTGATTATAGCCGATGGATTCTGCATCTTTTGTAAGCTGGGATCCGTCGATCACCTTCACGCTAGATGCCGCCTGTGTATCCGTCGATACTCCAAAGCTTAATCCTAAAGCCATAGCAAATACGCAGCATATGGACATACATCGTTTCATCTATCTACCTCCCATCTCTCTCTATTTAGGGTTCCCTATATAATAGACACATGAGACGAGAAAAACTGACGCGTTTTTTACAAAAAATACAAATTTTTTAAAATATTTTCCATTTCTTCTTTCGCCATCGTTCCTGTTAAGCAATAATACAGATTATTATATTTAAATTCTGCTTTATACCTGTTCGTCTCCGTTTCAGGTGTTTTGTATTCAGTCACTTCTATCGGAACACTTTCTTTAATATAATAACGACCTATAATCTCATCTTCATTATCTGCGCCTAATGACACTTTCCCATAAGAGGCACTAACCATAAATTCCGTTCTTTCTCCGTTGCACACATAGTCCAATTCGGCCACCTGAATATCCGTATCCAACTCCATCTTTATAAATTCCATACCGTTTGGACGCCACATTAATTTTACAGGCTCGATTCCAAACTCTTCGCCTATTTTCTCATATGCCTTCTCTTCATCCTCTTCCTCAATAATCTTATTTTTATCGCTGGAATTGACTTTGGATACTTGTCTACCACCTACGGAGCTTTTTACAAACTGCAACATTCTCTCTGGTCCGCCAAAGCTTGTCATTCCAACTGCCATTACAAGGATCAGCACTGCTGCCAGTGCTACAATTCTACGGATATTGCGTTTCTTCCGGCGTATTGTATAGATTTTCTTCTCCTCGCTCTGATTCTTCAACATCTCCCGTCCAAGGCGAAGTGCTTCCTGGTCTTCTTCTGAGAGTTTCGCATACGCATCTGTTCGCTTCATATCTTCAGAACGCTTTTCACGCTCACGGATTTTTTGATCCAGTGCATTTTTCATGCGGATCTTCAGCTCATTTGGAATCTCTTCATTATCGTTAAGTCCGACTTCTTCTTCTATCTGTTTCGCTTCTTTATTCAATTGATCTTTTAGGATTTCTTTCAACTGATCTTTTTTTTCACTCATAATCTACCTCTTAACGAAATCTATCCTCTCTTTCTCTTGACCAAATCTCTCGGGAACGTATAATATAATTATATGCCAAAGTTGAAAATCTTTCACTGTTTCGTAAAGTGTATACGAAGCAGAATTATCCGTACGGCATTCTTATTGTAACATATATTATCGAAAGGAGCTTTTTATGAAACGTATTATCTTAACCGGCGGCGGTACTGCCGGTCATGTTACACCTAACATTGCCCTGTTACCACGTCTTAAAGAATTACAATACGACATCCACTATATCGGCTCATATAACGGAATTGAGAAGGAACTTATCTCTCAATTCGGTATACCATATCATGGCATCTCAACCGGTAAACTCAGACGTTATTTCAGCGTCCAGAACTTCACAGATCCATTCCGTGTTATCAAGGGAATGAGTGAAGCCCGCAAACTGATTAAGATTCTGGAGCCTGATGTTATATTTTCCAAGGGAGGTTTTGTCTCTGTACCAGTAGTCCTTGCCGGTAAGGGACAACATGTACCAGTCATTATCCACGAATCTGATATGACTCCGGGTCTTGCCAACAAGATTTCCATTCCTTCTGCAACGAAGGTCTGCTGCAACTTCCCGGAGACATTATCTTCTCTCCCGGCAGGCAAGGCTGTTCTCACCGGATCTCCGATCCGTCAGGAACTTTTAAGCGGAGATAAGTACCGCGCCAGAGAATTCCTTCACTTTACTTCCGACAAACCGGTCATTCTGGTTGTCGGCGGAAGCCTCGGTGCCGTTGCCGTGAACAATGCCATCCGTGCGATTCTCCCGGAGCTTCTGAAAGACTTCCAGGTCATTCACTTATGTGGCCGCGGCAAGCTCGATCCTTCTTTGAACGGAACAGAAGGCTACGCACAGTTCGAATATATCAAAGAAGAGCTGCGTGACCTCTTCGCACTGACCGACATTGTAATCTCCAGAGCCGGAGCCAATGCTATCTGCGAGCTTCTCGCCCTGCACAAACCAAATCTTCTGATTCCGCTGTCTGCCAATGCAAGCCGTGGTGATCAGATTCTCAACGCCCGTTCTTTCGAGCGTCAGGGATTCAGTATGGTGCTTGAGGAAGAGGAACTTACGAACGAAACACTTCTCAGTGCAGTTCATGATCTCTATGATAACCGCGAGAAATACATCGATGCAATGAAGCATTCTTCCCAGCAGGATTCTATCGATACCATCATTGATCTGATCGAATCTGTAACTGCTTAGATACTTACAAAACTATCTGATTCTGACGCAGATATCTGATAGAAGAAAACAGGTGTCATATCCGGCACCTGTTTTTTATTTGCCATCCAGTTGGTGAAACTGTTCTTCGTAGTACTTCTTAATCCATTGCTTTGCCCTGTATAATGTGCTATACAGCGTATCCACAGATATCCCCATTTTCTCTGCAACTTCTTTTTGTGGTTTATCCAAAGTATATGAAACGGTAACTGCCTCATACCATCTTGAATTTTTCTCATATAGATCTGCAAAGATCGTATCGTGTAGCTCGCGGCATTCTTTCTGGCGAAGCACTTCTATGAGTTGAGCATCCAGTCCTTCTGACGAATATGGCACCTCCTGCTCCGGAACCTCTTCCATCGGTGTCTCCCATTTACTATCTCTTAGATAGTTCTTTGCCATATTCTTTGCGGTAGTGATCAGCCATGCAGGCACGGACTCCATACATATATCTCCCAGGTTGTCGTATAATTTCAGGAAAACTTCCTGCACAATCTCTTCTGCCACATAGTGATCTTCGACGTAGTACAATGCCGTTCGGTACACTTTACTTACATTTTCTTTGTAAAGCCTGTCGATTTCAGCTTTCTTTACATCTTCAGATTCCACCATTTAATTTCCATCACTTTCAAGTTTATAATTTAGACAGAATATCCTGCTTATCCTCTTCGGTAAGCTCGCCCATCTTCCAGCCAAGTCCAACTTCGTCACCTTTATAACGCGGAATCATATGTAAATGGAAATGGAATACAGTCTGTCCTGCTGCTTCGTTATTATTCTGCACGATATTGTACCCGTCACAGTGTAAGATGCCTGTAAGCTTTGTGATCATTTTCTTAGCCAGCACCATAACTTTTGCAGCCTTATCATCGTCCAACTCATACAAATTGGCATAGTGTTCTTTAGGAATAATCAGTGCATGTCCTTTCGAAGCCGGGCTGGCATCCAGAATCACGCGGAAATCTTCATCTTCATACAATGTTGCTGTAGGAATTTCTCCATTTGCCAGTTTACAAAAAATGCAGTTATCATCTTTCATTTTCAAGTCCTTCTTTCCTTTAAAAAGTCATTTTAAAAATTGTTGATTATTTTATCCGCCAATGCTACACTATGAAAAAATAAATTCATAAAGGGCGGTAATCATTATGTTCACAGAATCTGATTATGAAAAATTACACCAGATCATGGCAGAAAGTCCTGAGAAAGAAGAGCTTCTCACCAGACTTCTTCACTCCCACCGTATGGATATCAGTACCATCAGCCATGAGATTCGCAACCCGCTGACTCTTATATACAGTACCTTACAGATGATCGAAGCATCCAATCCGGAAGTTCTGAATATCCGGCACTGGTCAGACTTACATAGCGACATCGAATATATGAAACAACTACTGGAAGAGTTATCAGCATACAACAACGGTCAACGTCTGTCACCTTCTTCGACAGATTTCGACATCTTCCTCAAGAAGATTTCCTTATCCTTTGCTTCCTCCATCATTGAAACCGATATTGAATTTATCTCCCGGATAGAGCCGGAACTTCCTGTTATGCCTGCAGATTCCATCAAACTTCGGGAAGTTCTTCTGAATCTTCTTGGAAATGCGCGCGATGCAGTACTGATTCAACAATCTACATGCTCTAATCATCTTGATTCTGCCTGTAATTGTGAAAGTAACAGATCTTTGAATCCCGGAAAAGCACTTACCTATTCTCCGCGAATTCACTTTCACGCATGGAAAGAGCATTCAAATCTGATTATTTCCGTCTCCGATAACGGCTGTGGTATTGCACCAGAACATCTATCTGCAATCTTCGAACCATTTGTCACGTACAAATCGTCCGGAACAGGCTTAGGCCTGCCACTTTCCCGCCGAATTATCGAAGCACATGGTGGAACACTGACTGTCCACTCAGAACCAGATCTGCCGGACTGCCAGCTAAAAACTACATTCACCCTTACAATTCCAATCCCTTAAAACATTTTTAATAATGTTTCGGCTTATGTTTCCAATATGTGAGTACCGCCAGTAAAAATCCGGATATCAGCCCGCCAATGTGGGCTGCGTTATCCACCCCTTGTGCGGTGAGTCCATAATAGAGACTTAAGCCTGCCATCAGAACAAGTCCTCTTGTTGAAATCTCTCCGACTCGTCCATGATTACGGATTGCAACATAAAGAAGTGCTCCCACAATTCCAAAGATCGCTCCGGAAGCACCTGCTGATACCGCATAGCTTCCCTGACTCACATCAAACCATGCCGATACGAGATTTCCCATCAGTCCGCTTCCAAGATAAATGAGCAGAAAACGGATTTTTCCAATCTCTGGTTCCAGGCTGTAACCGATGACCAGCAGCATCACCATATTGTTCATCAGATGACTGAATCCAAAATGCAAAAACATACTGGTGATCAGTGTATAATATCGTTCTCCGTTCATGAGATATGGAACATACATTGCTCCGTGTTCCATCATAAATGCGGAATCCTCAGTCATACCCATGAAAGACAGTCCGAGGAAGATCAGAACATTCGCTGCTGCGATTGCAATTGTACAAATTGGTAATTTCTTGTAATTTCTCATAGGAAAATTCTCTCATTAATTTTCTGTAATGTCAACGTTATTCTGCAAGATTTTACTCATCAAACTCTACAATCAGATAGTATCCTCTGTCCGTATGTTGTATTTCTTTGATCACGCCCTGTCTTGCATGAATACGCTCAGATGTCTTGTAAATTCCGGACATTGCAACTGCCGGTTCCACTACATAAGTAAACAGGTTCGTATTCGGACTTCTCTCTGTTACTTCCACTTGCTGGCCTTCTTCCACCAGCCCTTGTCTTTCCATTTTAAACCGTTCCTGTCTCACGACAAACCGCCTCCTGTCTCTGATATTCCAGCCGGATTTTTTCCGGCATCATTCCTGTCAGTACAGTATAACACTAGAGATCTTCTTCTTCAATATACAGCCCGTCCCAGTCTCCCCACTTTGGTTTTCTGCGTCTGTGAAGAAAACGCTTCATCGGTGTCCACAGGTTTTCTGTCTCACGAAGTATCGTACTTCCCATTTCCTGGCTTGCGATCCAGTCATGTTCTGTTCGGTCAAAATATGTGCTTCCTTCCTTTTCTTCCTCTGTTCCCAAATCTGTATTTTTATCCTCTGCCAAAACATTTTCTTCCTCTTCTTTTACACACTCCTTTATAATCTGTTCCAGACTGTAATTTTCTTTCATAGTCTCTTTATGCAAAAGGAACACGATCTGGACACATTCTTTATCCTGATAATCTGCACATTTCACCAGATATTCGCTCAGATGGTGAAATCCTTCCCACAGACTTTTTTCTTTCGGTGGATAATAACAAAAATAATACTTTTCTTCTGTGTAAAAAATATACTCCGGATCCATCAGAATACAATTCACATTGAGAAGATACCTTTCTACTTCTTTCACGACACGCAAAATAGATTTTAGCAATATTTTTATTTCTTCTCCACTCATCGTATGCTTTTCATAGAGCGCTTTCATGGACACTTTTCCACTCACATCATAATCATAACAGCTTTTGTCATCCATTCCCCGTCCATGCATTTCCAGCAGTCCTTCCACCTGATTTTCTTCCAGCATTTTATTTTGATAGTCCTCTGTATAAGGGACTGACTCTTCTATCGTAATCTTACGTTCCATTGACGAACTCCTTTATTTTCTTAATATCCCGAAGCTTTTTCTCCGGTTCTGTAATTGCCGCACGTTTTTCCACACTGACTTTCATCTTCCTCCATGTTCCCTGTGCCCGGACACAGACTTCATCTCCTTCCACCGTAACCTGTCCCTGGATTGTAGATAATAAGATACACTTTCCATTCACACGACTTTGAAAAAGTGTTTCCAGTTCCGCCACATCTGTCCCGCTTCTATCTCCAGATCCAGTCTGTGAATCCGGTTTTTCTCTCGCCTTATTGCTTCCAACTACCGCTGTCTCATAAGCTGCTCCCGCAATTATATTCTTGTCATGGTAATAAAAAAATGCATAGATACTGCTCATGACCAGCAACATAATGATTGGCATTAAGAATGACATCTCTACTGTATAACCTCTCACGCTGCACCTCCCTGCTCTGCCAGCATCAGAATATATCCAAGAGTCAAAAATGGAAAAAATGGCATCGTCTTCACCCGCCCGCGAAATGCCAATATCACCGAACAGACTCCACTTGTAAAAAATGCTGCTGCCAGCACTCCCACAACTTTCCAAAACCCCAGATATCCTCCAAGAATCATAATTGCCACGCTGTCCCCATAACCGATTGCTTCTTCTGTCACTTTACTGACAAGAAGGAACAGCACTCCCACTCCGATTCCTGCACAGATTCCAACAAGATTCTCTACATTTGTCTGTTCCATCTTTTCCAGGAACACTCTGATCCGATAAAAGTCCACTATTTTCCAGATGACTGTCAATATTCCCCACAATGTCAGAACTCTTCTGGAAACTTTTTTATTTCTAATATCTGACACAGACAGCCCGGTTAGAATTAACAGCACAACTATATCTACCATTCTATTTATATTTCCCACATCTTGTACCTCTTCTCATTCTACTTATCATTCCTGGCATTCTACTTTCCACCACATTTTGAGCACGCGCGCTTTCCCGGTACTTCAGAAATTCTCGCTGTATATACGGTACGCTTTAATCCGCTGCATGTCAGTGAATTATGATACCGGTCACCCTGATCAGTAATATACACACTTCCACCCATACTGCTGCCATGAACACATTTCTCACAGGCATGATACTTTCCGCCACTTTCATTGCGAAGGCTATTAAGTTCCGATGACGCCGCCGCATGGATCGACAGGTCCAGATGCGTGCAATGTGGATTTTTGTGATAGACAACTCCTGTATCCGTTACATATACAATCTGATCATCTTCTTCACCAAACCCTCCTGCCTCATAGCCGGTCCATGCCTTGATCCTCATAGTTTCCTTATAAGAAATCGGCGCTATAGAAAAGCCCGGAACCGGAATCCGCACCTGATAAGATGCCTGAATTTCTCCAATTCCCGTAAACGGCGACAAATAAGATTGATTGCAATTAATTCCTGAGCTGCCACCTTCTACAATGCTTCTCTCTAACCGTTCTGCTCCAATAGAATTTACAACATCACGTTCCAGATTTGACGGAATCACTGCCGGGACTTCTACTGCCTGCACTGCAAGCTTCTTTCCCGCTTCCTGAAGTCCGCTTCGCACAGCCGTCTGCACGGATAACAACTCCAGCAGTAATACCAATGCCAGCGTCGCAAAAAAGAAGATTGGTACTGCCATGGCAGCCTCCACGGTAATGCTTCCTTTTTTTCGGGTGGATGCAGATGCCCTTCCTGTATGCTTGGATTTGTATATGCTGGATAATAAAGGGATATCTTTATCTGAGTTCATCGAATCTTTCTCCTTTCATTTTTTATGTTTTCAGTTAGCAGAAATTTTATAACTCCCAGTAGGGGGAGCGGAAGGACATCTGCACCCACCCGTTATTGATTCATTTCGTTTTTAATTGTATCCAAAATATGTCGGAAAATCGTACATGATTCCACGACGCAGATTACATGTGCTGTGAAATTCTACTCTGCTGATGCAGGCATCTGCCCGAAAAAATGTCTGTCCATATCGTATCTTTAAATTTTGTTCCACCATATCTAATGTACGCATCCCAACTTCATCCTGGGATTTCAGGAACAACAGCATGCGAAGGTATTCCCGATAAGCAAGTCCGCTTTCCATATCTTTACCACTATCTGCTGCCACATTTTCTCCTGCACTGCCAAGCTGCATCAGTCCGGAAAGGCTTAGCTTCCAATCCTCTGCGTTCTTTACAAGTGGTACTTTTCCTCCACTTATCAGCGTTCTAATATCCATGATTGCTTCACCATAAGCCCATGCAAGTAAAATTCCCTGCGCGGCACCCTCTGCCAGTTCCGGAAGTCCGATCACCGTACATAATGTAAGCGCTGCCGCCTCGGCTTCTGCTTTCTTTTCCGGATCCGTCTGGATATACGCATAATCCGGCACAAATCGGACCATAAGAAGCTTACTGGCAACCGTCTCCAAATTTTCTCTGTCGCTGGCGTGACCTTCCAGAATATATTCCAGTTCATAGTCCAGACTCCCCGCACCTGCCATGTCACCACGATTCCCGTTGCTGAAGTCTTCATTAGCAGAATCTCCTCTGACAAAATCTCCACCGACAGAATCTCCACTATTATAATTTTCATTGCCAGATTGCAGGCTATCTGAAGCCATCTTGAAATGTTCCAGCACGTACTCTCCAAACAGTAATTTACTGATTGTACTTTCCGATCCTGCTACATCTGAGAAATCTCCATATCCCTGATTTCGTTTTCTATGAGATACCATTTCCGATAACGTAATACTTTTTTTTGACATTACACGTCCCTTTGGCATAATCAGATCTACAAGAGGCATGCTTTTTAATTTCGCCACATGCGATAAGGGATTCTCTTCCTCTGGAAGTTCCTCCTTCTGCGACAACAGCTCCTGTAATTCCTGTTCCGTTTTTGCCCCGTCCCTTTCATAATTTTGTAAAGCCTCCTCTCCTGCTTTCCATGTATCTGTCTGTCCAACCAGTTTCTTCACCTTATCCAGTCCGTATTTATTTTCCATATATGCCGTCACCTGCTCGTAAAATGCACTGGCACCTTGGTCCGTCAATAGCTGAATTCTTGTAATTTCCTGATCCATCCCGCTTGCTCCGTAATAGGCCAGCCGTTCCTTTAACAATTCTTCACTGTAACTGCCCGTCTCATAACTTCCTTCCAGCGCAAAAATTCCGTAGACTTCCCAGAGTTCCTTCTGATACTCTGCAAATATACTTTCCACCGCCCGTGTCATATCTGCTCTTCTGTAATTTTTTACATTCTGTAAAGAGGCACTTTCCAGCATTGCTCCGGCAAATGAAATAAGTAAAATAAATACCAGACTTAAATACACTGTGACTTCCCCCTTTAAATACCGCTGCTCTCGCTTGTAATCTTCTCGAAAATCGTCTCGACCAGACTTGTGAGCTGAGATTTGAATATAACGACAAGTGAAATCAGTACAACCATAAATCTAACCCCATGTCTGTAACCTCTCTTAAATACTGGCTTTAACACTTTCCACATACCATCCACATTGTTTTTTCTCTGCTTCTACCCTGTGGTTCATTGTTTCTTTATATTCTTATAATTTTAACTTACACAAAACAAGAGAGCAGAAACTCTCTGCTCCCTTGTTTTATATAAGTTTTATTATCTACCACTAATTATCTGCTTTAACTCTTCATTTTCTGCCTTAACTCTCTTCAATTCATTTTCAAGTCTTTCATTCGTGCCAAGCAATTCTTTATTCTGTTTTTTAAGCTTTGTAATCGCAATTTTAAGATTTGCGACTTTTTCTTCTAGCACCATATCAAAAATTGCTTTTTTAGGATTATAACATTCTCCTTGTTGTAACTGAGCAGATTTTACAGCATTCTTAACTTCCTTATTTTTATAAAAAAAGCTATTTGAAAACCCAGTATATCTTACCAGGGCTGCTACTGTTACCCGTTCTTTCCTCTCCAACATTTTTTGAATTTCATTCTTTACAATTTCTGCATTTTGTTTGCCTTGTTGACGATTCATTGCCACAACCTTATCGTACTTCATAACGTTCTCCTTAAATACCCCCTCTACTTGTATCTTTAATAATTATATCACTGTAACTTCATGACCTCTATCTTTCTTTGAAGCTCTTTATTCATAGCTGATAATTCTTGCTTCTCTGATTTCAACTTTATTACTTGCAAATTGACTTTTCTTAACTTTTCCTGTAAATTCTCAATTTCTATCACACTATCAAGATTTGTTTTTAGCATACATTGTTGCCTATATCTTGCATCCTCCAGCATCCTTCTAACATCTTTATTTCTATAGAAAATGGCTTTTGATAACTTTGTTTTTCTCATAAGTTGAGCAGTAGTAATCCATTCCCCTTCTCTCAGCATTTCCTCTATTGCCCCAAATGCTATTTTCGTATACTGCTTTGATCGTTCTTTACTTATCTCTACAATCTTATCGTATTTCATATCAGATACCTTTTCTTTCAATTACAATCTATAATTTTTTCAGCATAGAAAGCTCTTTCTTTTTAATCCTGCCTTTTAGTTTCTCCACTTGAACCTTAAGTTCCTCTATCTGACCTCGCAATTCCTCGTTTTCCTGAGACAAACTTCGGTTCCTGACCTTATATTCCATGATTTCCATCTGCAGTACTTCGGTGTTGTCATTCTTTGAATCTTTACTCCCACTCCAAATTCTACGACAGGATACATTGGGCGATTGCACAGCTGCATCCAACCTGCTTCTCACTTCTGGATTTTTATAAAAGAAACCTCTTGATAAGCCAGTTTTTTTCACCAGCAGAGTTACCGATGGATATTCCCCCCTTTCTATCAGCTGTTCTATAGCCATCGTGGCCAGCTTAATTTTCTGCTCACTTTCGATCCGATTCACAGCTATCATCTTTTCATAATTCATATCCATCCCATCCTTTTATTATATCCATTATTATAAGGTCCATTTTTTCTCTGGTTTTTCTCGTTTCATCAGCCATAACTTTATTCCCGATTCTCCGGTAGTGGTGGACACTCTGTAATGTTTTATGTCCAAGTAGTCTTGCTATCATCCAATCCTCGATATGAAGCTCGGTCAATTTTTTCCCATAACAGTGTCTAAAAATATGTGTCCCGAATTTTAGCAGTTCCCCATTATCATCCCGTATATCTTTCTGACGAATCATCCTCATAACTTGTGCCTGGATCATGCTTTGCTGTGATATCCAGTGCAACTTTGGCCAGATACAGATTTGTTCCAATCCCAGCAGTCGCAGTAATCCCGGTATGTTCAAGAATATCTCCCATGATTCTTACACTCAGTTCTTTTGCAGACATCTGATACATTGCCAGATAATCCGTTACATCCATAAACACTTCATCGATACTGTAAACATGGATGTCTTCTTTGGAAATATATTTCAGATAAATCGCATAAATCTCTGCCGAATAATCAATATAAAGCTGCATCCTTGGTGGAGCCATAATATATTCGATCCCTTTGGGTATTTCAAAAACCCGACATCGACCTGGAACGCCCAGTTTTTTCATTGCCGGGGAAACTGCAAGACAGATAGTTTTATCTGACCTTTCTGGATCTGCTACTACAAGATTCGTAGTCATAGGATCCAATCCTCTTTCCCGGCATTCCACAGATGCATAAAAGGATTTCAGATCAATACAGACATAGGTTCTATCCTTTTGCATGTTCCAACCTCCTCCAGATTAGTATCCGCATTTTTCAGTTATTTTCATTCAGAACCGGATAAAATAATCCCTAAAAGAAATGTTACATTCGTCCATTGCTGCTACAAAATGAAACTGTTTTAATATACTTCTTCTTGCAGTTGCATATTCCTGTGCTTTCATCAAAACTGCCTGTACTTCAAAATCCTCATAGATATGCTCTAAGATCAGAGTAAGCAATTCATTAAGCATCTTTTCATTTTCATATTCCGGTAATAGATCGATTCTCAAAATCCCAATCTTAGAACCATCTGCAGAATATTTATAAGACGGACAGATCTCTACCATTCCAGCAATTTCTTTTTGTTTCTGATCTACAATGGTAAAACGTACAAAATCCCTCACTTGGTATCTGCTTTCCCAAAACTTCATACATTCTAAAAATTTCTCATAGTCTGTATAATAAAAATCATCTCCACAGCAGTCACCGTTAAAATATCGGGCAGCCTGGGGATTACTGTAACACCGAAATAATTCATGTGCATCTTTCATTTCCATCTTTCTTATCTCAAAACGATCAGACTGGTAAATCGGACAGTTTTGAAAAACATCTTTTTTCATTTGAATTCCCCTTTCTGTTCTTATTAGTTTAACAGAACGTATGTTCTTTTTCAACATGAATTTATTGTATCCTTTTTCCATATCTATGAAAAAAAGACCGGCCTTACTTAACCGGTCTTTCATCACGTTGGCTAACTATTTAGTTTTCGTAGTCTTCCACCAAATTAGGGTAAGATTATTTTATGTCTTGTAATTCGGTATCGGACACTTTCTTCATCTATTTTCACCTGGTAATTACTAATTTTTCATTAGCCAGGTTATTGATGATTTCTGCTTCCGTAAGTGTTGCCTTTTTTTCATTATAGGCATACACTCTATTACAATTCATTTCTATGTCACCATCAGAATTCAAAGACATATCATCCGAAAAATGTACAATGCGCAAAAAATTTGCTATTGGAAGCTCAACATTTAATACTTCTATTTTTTGATAATGATACATCAAAGCAATATATTTTTGTTTAATCAAATCTTCAATGGAACCTTGTTCAATTTGAATTTGATCTGACTTAATTGTTATTTTGCCACCACTAGTTTTAACTACTCCCTTTTCAAGCAAATCACAAATTTCAAAAACATTAGTAATTTCTTCCTCATCTATTGTTTCAGGAATATTAAATCGTACATTAAAATCATTTTCTAACTTTCTCAACTTTTTATAAAACTTTCTCGTTTCTTTCAAGCATTTTTCTGTTTCCTTATCATTCGGCAGCGAACCTTTCATAACAATTCTATCTTTTTCTATATCTCTGCCAACAACTACTTCTGAACTATATATTTTTTCTAGTAAATTATATAATTCTATCGTTCCAGATACCCTACCTGGGATTCTTTGATTTATTTGAATGCGCGTTACAATTCTTAAAGGATCAGTACTTGAAATCTCAATTTCAAAGTTAGTAATTAATTGTCCATCACTAAATTCATCCAGCATATGCGCCACAATGGAGTCCCCTTTATTTTCTCTTTCAATTTTATATTTCTTATTTGGAACCAGCACATCTCCTTCTTCATTTTCTAATTGTAATTTTATATAATCAAATTGCGGCTTAATTAGGACTCGCATACTTTGGAAATTAAATTTGTTTAATTCTACCTCTCTTACATATACAAGTGGAAGATTTATACTAAAGTCTTTATAATTTTCATCCTTATACTCTTTTATTATTTTCCCATTATGATTTTCGATTCGCATATGATAAACTTCGAATTCCGCTTGTTTTCCGGTAAACCTTAGATAAGAAATAAATTCCTCAAAGCTGTCAAAATTGAATTCGCTTAGTTTAACTTTTATTTTTGTCGAAATACAAAAATAGTCTTCTTGGGTTTTTGCTGCAAGTTTAATGCTATAATTTCCATCCTGTATTAATTCTATATCTTCTTCTGAAAGTGTTCCTGTATTTATTATTCTATTTCCTTTTTCTTGAGAAAGTAATATCTGCTGAACTCCATCCTTAATTTCATGCACATCCCTAGAAAGATTTTCTTTATCTTCGATTATCCTTTCCATATTATTTTGAAGCTTTATGATTTGGTACCTGTTTTCGTGGATTTCTTTAATGACACAATTTTTAAGTTTTATATTTTCAGGATCTCTTAATTCATTAAAGCTTTCAAAAGCTTCTATGATATCTTGCTTCTGCATCAATCTGATTCAAATGCTCGACAAGTTTTCCTTGTAACAACAATATTTGATATTTTGCCTTTCTGTGTTCCTGTAAATAGCTTTTACGAAGCATCCCATATTTCCCATAAGTTGGTTCGGTATCTGCCAGTGTCAATTCCGGTAAATAATAATCGCCACATAACATATAAGTAATTCCATTTTTCTTATCATAAATTTCGTTCTGCATAAAATATTCTCCTTTTCTTCCTATAATTGGTCGTACATCTTCAACAGTGTTCCCTTTTTCATTTGACTATATTTCACCTGTAATTCTTCATATTTTTTCTGAAGACTTTCATATTCGTTTTTCGGAACACTATCGGATAATTTCTGTTCTAAACTCTTAATCCGTGCTTCCTGTGCTTTTGCAATACACATACAGAGCAAGATCCACCTGTGTTTAACAATATTGTCTTTCATCACAATATTCTCTCATCAGGTTTTCATCTTGCTGGGGATTCCCCAAACCCATTTTTCTATTTATGCCGAGGTCTCAGTACACACTAGAGCAAGATCCACCCCGGTAATACCATATCGCTATTTTAGCAATATAGTATTTTCCGGACGTAGGAATCTTGCTGAGGATTGTGCTCCCCAGTTCCTCACATTCAGCATAAATATACACTTGGTTCCCCGAATTTTTCCGGTCACAACACAGGGATATAAAATAGGCTAAATATCCCTATATCCCTGTGAAATCACTGTGTGATTATAAAAACAGCAAGGACAGGAAGTGTGGATACACTTCCGCAAAATTGCCAATTTCGGAGCCATATCCAAAATTGAAAAATACATAAAAATCAAAAATCCGAAACCTTACTTGATATCCAAATTTATAATTTTTACAGATTACCAAAAAACCAATATGAGAATTTTACAAATTTTGTACCACCTGTAAAATTCCCATATTGGTTTTCATTCAGCTTTTATGGATTTGGAATATTCTATATTTTCCAAATATTCTGTGCATTAGCTAAGAGCCATTCTGCACGATTTTCTATTTCATGTTCGTTCCAATCATTTTTTTGAAGTACGTCATGTAATGTATAAAGTCCGCTCGCACACAAAAGTAAACCTGGTTTATTTTGTCCCTTTCCTGCCTTTTTTACATTCCATGCAGCATCACGTATAGATGCATTTAAAGCTTGTGGAATAATCGCCAAATTCCCCAATGTCAGTAATAGAGAATCTCTTTTTTTTGCATCATCTTCTGTCGCGCAAGCTCCCCAATTATTTCTCCATTTCTTTGGCATTAAATGTTCCAAACTGTAATTATTAAATCCAAGCAATGCTGTAGAACTATTGTCTGAACGAATTTTACTTTCTAACAAATAAATAATTCCTTTTGATTGCAGATTAACCAGTTTTGATGTTTCAAAGCCAATTTTCATTTCATTATCATCTGGACAATATGTAGTTGCATCACCAATTCCTTTTAAACGTAAAGTTAAAGTCTGCGAATCCAGCACTTTATTCAAAATCAATGAAGTAAATAAATTATTGTAAATTTTATATCTGATTTTTGATTATCCGCATAAACACTATACTTTCAAGCATTTTGAAATATAGGAAAGCACTCATTTTACCACGAATTTACCACGATTGAATGAGCCTTGATATGACGTAAGAATTTGAAAAGGACACCGTATAGTTTGGTGTCCTTTTACATGAAAATCATTAGTCGCTATTGATTGTTATTATACATTTTGTTAATTGTTCTTATTTCTTTTACGTTTTTTACCGAATAAAACAGCTAATACACCGGTTGAACCAGCAAACATAGAAGTAAACAATCCTACGTTTGTCATATCACCTGTTTTTACAGGGTTCTTTTGTCCGCTAGGCTTTGTTGGAGTAGTTGGCTTGCTCGGTTTCTGTGGCTGTTGTGGACTTACAGGTTTATTTGTTGCTTTTTCTTTTACGGTAACTGTAATTGTTTTTTCAGTAATTGCACCATTTTTATCTACTACACGGAAAGTTACATGATAAGTGCCAGCCTTAGAAGTATCTACATCATTTGCAATAATGTTATCTTTTGTTAAAATAATCGTTCCGTCCTCTTTATCTGTTGCTGTCACATTTGCCAATGGATCGAACGTATCGCCTACATTCAATGTAACATCATTTGCTGAAATGATTGGAGCAGAGTTAAGGTCGCCTGTATTTTGTTTCACAGTTACAGTAATCGTTTTTTTAGCAGAAGCTCCGTTTTTATCTGTTACTTTATAAGTCACATGGTAAGTACCAGCCTTAGAAGTATCTACATCATTTGCAACAATATTATCTTTTGTCAAAGTGATAGTTCCGTCCTCTTTATCTGTTGCTGTTACATTTGCCAATGGGTCGAAAGTATCGCCTACATTCAATGTAACATCATTTGCAGAAATAGTTGGTGCTGTATTATCTTCTCCTTGTGAGTTTAACGATAATTCTACTTTTAAAACAACGTTTCCGTCTTTATAAGTACCGCAATCATACTCATAAGTAACTGGTTTTTTTACATCATCTACCGTTATAATTCCTGTATCTTTATCTAAAGTTCCATTTGCAGTAACTTTTACTTTTGAAATATCTATTCCTTGTTCAACATCTTTTTTTAAGTCGATTTTATTCCCTTTAATATCAATATAACCGTTGCCTACAAAAGCATGATTATTTTCAAGAACTTTATTCTCTCCGACATTTAACCAGTATAAATCATCGCAAATTAATTTTTTAATTTTTGTGTTTTTACTTATATCAAGACCTCTTATCCCTTGTTCAAAAATTTCACCGCAACGTAGCATTTCAAGTTCTAAATTATTGCTTAAATCTAATTTTTTAATAGTTGTATCATGACAAAAAAGGCGTGTCAGTTTTGTGTTTTTTGTTACATCTAATTCAGCTATATTTGTCATATAACATGATAGTTGTTTCAAATTAGGGTTCTTACTTATATCAAGTGTTTTTACTTTTGTATCTCCTATATCTAAAGTGACTAATTGCGGATTATGTGTGACATCAAGTTCCATTAATCCTGTATTGCTACAAGATAGTTGTTCTAAGTTAGGATTGTTTGTTACATCTAAATTGGAAATAGAGGTACTATCTGCAAATAACGTATTCAATTTTTCATTCTTAGATACATCAAGACTGTTAATTGATGTATTATCGCAAAGGAAAGCTTCCAAATTCGGATAACGTGTTAAATCAACGCTTCCTACTTTTGAAGAACGACAATCTAATCTTTTTAAAGATGAGTTTTTAACCGGACTTAAGTCTGAAACAGAAGTCGTAGAAACATCTAAAGACTGCAAATTTGTTAGATATTGAATACCCTCTAATGAAGATATCGTTTTCATACCATGTAAGTTTAAGAATTGGGCTTTTGATATTTCATCAACAGATAACACACTATCGCCGTCTTTATCAAATTCTGCAATGATTTGTTCTCTAAATACTTTGTCTGGAAAATGTGTTTCATCAATAGCAATGCTTCCAGCTTTTACTTCTGTATTTTTGCTTGCTTCAACGGTCTTATCTTCGGTAACCACTTCTTTTTCTGGTGTTGCAGGTGTTTCCTGTTTTGTACTTTCTTCTTTTAAAGTTTCTGCATTTTCAGCAGTTTCTTCCTGTTCCTTGTCTGTTATATTCTCTTGTACTTCTGCGTTTTCTGTTTTCTGTTCCACAGGAACTTGCTCTGTCTTGTTTTCTTCTACAACGGCTTCCTGCACAACTTCTGTGTTTTCCTGTGCCATGACAGGAGTAGGAAGCCCTGTAAGTGCAGTTGTTGTTCCAATCATCAATGCGGAACTTACTGCAAGGACTTGTTTTTTCTTCATAGTTTGTTCACTCCTTATTTTTCATAAATTCTTTGCATAGAAAAACGCACAAACTCCCCCTTATAACTGGATAATCTGTGCGTTCTGTTTATTATTGATAGAATTGAAAAAAGGGCAGAATTTACTTGTCTGTCTGTCGCAAGCGTAACAATGTGTGAACATGACTGTCAACCCTTTCTTTCAAAAAAATTCAATCCTTGCTTCTATACAAAAAACATTATACTGGAAACAAACACCTCTTTCAATCTTTTTATGCGTGCAAGATAAAAAAATTGAGACATCACACTTTTCCTTTTTTCCTCTTGAGTACCCACAACAGAAAAGAAAAAGCCCTGTCAAGAGCTTGCCACCATTGGTGGTGCTTTGCACTCTTTACTGGGCTTTTTGTTTGCTGTATCTTCCATGCAAGAGAAAAAAGATTACTCGTCCTCATCATCAAAATGGTTATTTCTTAATACTTCCCGTAACAGTTCCATATCCTCTTTTGAGTTCGGATTTATCATTTTCACGACTTGATAAGGTGTCCTATATTTATGTCCCTCTATGCTTTCCCCAAACATATCCATACTGTATAAATCATCATAGCGGTCTAGCAATTTTTGAAACTTCAAATGCTGGATAAATTCTTTGATTGGGTAAAGGTCGGACGCTTCAATGCTTTTCCCGTTGATATAGTCTGTAATGTATTCCCGTAACTTTTCCAATTCATATTCCAGCCATTCTTCCTCGCTGTCAAAGAAGTTATCATAGTGTCCGTGTTTCAGTTCTGCATTTAGACGTTCTTCTGTTCTTAAAAACTGACAGACTTCTTTTTCAGACTGATTGACATACTTCCATTCTCCCGATAATAATTCATTCGGCGTTACGTCCAGCACTTCCATTATCTTTTCCAGCGTTTCATAAGCAGGATAGTTCAACCCTCTTTCAATCTTGGAAAGGCTCTGCATATTGATACCGATTTTGTCCGCAAGTTCCTGTTGTTTCATTCCCCTAAATTTTCTTATGGTCTGTATATTATTTCCTAAATGGCTTATTTTCATTGCACAACCCTCCATATCTCGTTATATCTTCACTGTTATAAGTCTATCATGCTTAATATGATTTGTAAAGAAAAAAAAGACATTGACAAATAAGCATATAAGAATTACTATGTTCTTGTGAATGAATAAGCACAATAGAATGAAATGCAAAAACATTCAAAAAGAAATACCTATCTGATTAAACCCGTAGATATGAATATTGGTTGAAATGGAACTTGTTAGAAAAGGCAAAACAGGACTTGCTGACAAAGTATTTCTGACACGGTGGCGGAAGCCTCTCAGGCTTACCGCCATGACACCTTGTGTCAAGGGGAAGAAATGCTTTGTCGGCTGGCGAGCCAGCGAGCCTTGACTGTGCCCCCGTTATCTAACAGGGGGGCACTATTTCACAAAAGACAAGTCAAAAACCATACAACCCCAAACCTGTGAGTAGTAATGAGAAGTTTTAAGAAGATAGTAACTTCACATTCTTTTGAATAGTGGTTTACAGGTATTTCAAGGCTATTGTGGGATTGGAGGAATACAATGAACAATTTAGAATTTGCACTTGAAATGAAAAACAAACGTCTTGCAAGTGGTCTTTCACAAGGAGAACTTGCAAGTCTTACCCATGTATCGAGATATAGTATCAACCGTTTTGAGAACGGAAAAGCCAACGCCAGCAAGGAAACACAAAATATTATCCTGCGTTGTCTGAATTACTATATCTGCGATAAGTCTTTTTATCTGCTCGTTGATTATCTGTCTGTCCGTTTTCCAACGACTAACGCATTGGAAGTTATCCGAAAGGTGCTTGGCATGAAAGCAGATTATTTTATCCATTATGGCTATGGGTATTATGGCTATAAAGAGCATTATGCTTACGGGGAAATCAAGGTTATGGCTTCTGATGATGAACACATGGGCGTATTTTTAGAATTAAAAGGAGCAGGCTCACGCAACATGGAATATGTCTTACAGGCACAGAACAGGGATTGGTATTCATTTTTAAACCGCTGTCTTGACTGTGGCGGTGTTATCCGACGTTTTGACTTGGCAATCAATGATATGTGCGGTCTGCTGGATATTCCCGTTTTGTCTGAAAAATACAAAAATGGCGGTGCGGATTGTCGCTGTAAAAACTATGAAAATGTACAAGGTGGAAAATTAAGTGGAAAAAACCGTAATTTAGCAAGTACCCTTTATATCGGTTCAAAGGCAAGCACAAAATATTTCTGCTTATATGAAAAGCAAAAGGAACAGGCAACCAAAAAGAAACATACGGATATTATCAACCGTTTTGAAATTCGTCTGCGTGACAAAAAAGCAGTACAGGCAGTTGAGGAATTGTTATTGACATATAACCCTCATGGGCTGGTGTTTTACCTTATTACTGATTTTGTGCAATTTCCCGACTATCCGTTGTGGGAGATATTCATTTCCCATGACAGTTTACCTTTTGAAATGAACCCCGTACCTGTCAATATGGAACGCACTCTGCAATGGCTGGAAAGACAGGTCATGCCGTCAATCGTGATGATAGAGGAAATCGACAGACTGACAGGTTCAAACTACATGAAAATGATTGATGAATGTACCCACCTTTCCGAAAAACAGGAAATGCTTGTGGAACAGATGTGTACGGACATAGCAGACGTAATCGAAAGTGAGGGGGTGTTTTATGAGTAATGCACAGGATATTCCCGTATGGGAAAAATACACCCTTACCATTGAAGAAGCGTCAAAGTATTTCCGTATCGGAGAAAACAAGTTAAGACGCTTGGCAGAGGAAAACAAGGACGCTGGCTGGCTCATTATGAATGGCAACCGCATACAGATTAAACGCCGACA
>ENA-ORUO01000255-ORUO01000255.1-human-gut-metagenome-genome-assembly--contig:-NODE-255-length-66490-cov-3.273470_pt1 | contig 66490 bp, 48 predicted proteins | sample MGYA00242082_ERZ509215 | MGnify/ENA primary metagenome ERZ509215 (study PRJEB26280, sample SAMEA2338829) | human gut metagenome | biome: human gut; feature: human-associated habitat; material: faeces... | reverse complement strand
GAAGTACACTTTGAACAAAAAGAAGGCCATCTTCAAAGCGGATTCCTCGACGAAAGCATCATGGATCAAGACGAGAAGCTTTTCCAGAAACTCTGGCAAACCTATTTCAAGGCCATCACTATAAAAGAACGCACCAACCCTAAATTACACCGCCAGAATCTCCCCGCCCGCTTCTGGAAATACCTACCGGAGAAAAAGGGATAACCCCCTTATCCATTTTAGATTTTAGATTTTAGATTCCAACCACACAAGGCCAGCACATTTCATTTTAAATTCTAAATTTGTTTATCTCCCGTGCATTCCTCATCATGTCGTGGGCTGAATTTCATCCCAGGCAGCCCCGTCACTTCCCCCGATCAACCAGTTAAAAGCATAATGACGCTCCATCACCACGCCCCCTTCTAACGCTGCTGGCGCTTCTTTCCCGTTAACACGGGCATCCACGCACGCCCAATCATAGCGCAAGGTCAGATCGGCCTCATCCAATATCTCTCCTCTCTTCCGAATCTCACCCAGTCCCAAGATCGTCCCTTCGTCCTTGTGATCAAAAAACAGGCGAGCAATAAACGGGACATTACAAATCTCCGAAGGATAAGGAAGTGCATCAATACCCAACGCCCACAACAACACGGCACAACACTCGTACCGCCACAAAAACTGGATGCAATCATGTTGTTCCGGCTCCGGATTATCGAGATACGCCCGCTCCATCGGGGTAAACTCATCCTCGATATGGTAAGCCTCCGCCACCTTACTCACGTAATCCAACGCCTCTTCCCGATCCGGATTCTCCGACAGCAACACCTCTGAATACAACGCCACGGCAAACAACGCCGCAGCACGGCGGGCAATCATCTCCGGGCTCTTTATAACAGCCTCGCAATCCATCACCTCGCAAGGTAAATGCTCCATGTAAGGAACTCCCGCCTCTTTCAAACGAGCAATCGAACGATCCCGGCGTGCCAGATCAACATCCCCGGCCTCCGGGCGATCCACTTCCAACAAATCAGCGTTCGCCACCGGACGGAACGTCTCGTACTCGCTCTCCCCCTTCACTGAAAAAAGCAACTTCCCCTTACCGTCAAAAAGACTCATACTCGGATAAAGCAAAAAACCGTTCACGTCACCCGCCACGTCATAAAACGTGTTCACGATATAATTTGTCCGATCCCGGTTATCATCCAGTTCGAACTCGATTCCCACGACACAATTAAAACATTGAATCTGACGAATTACCTCCTCCTTGATAGCCGTCAAAGAAGTTTCCACTCCCGCGAAATAATTAGCCATACCCTCCGTGTGCTCGGCTACCTGTTCCGCCTGATCCCGTACTTGTATCATAGAACAACGTATCATCGAGTCATCCTGCAACACGATCATCCAGCGATCATCTTCCGGGGTAAACATCTTTGTCACCTCCTGAAACCTAGCCCGCATCGATTCGGCAACACGATTAAAATCGCCAATCACCGTGTAAAGAGTCAAATTTGCTTTTTCCATACATCCATTTTTAGTTTCAGGCAAAGATAAGAAAAGAGGCTTCCGTTTTACTATTGAAGCCTCTAAATCTAACATTATATTCTTCTACTCTCTTTTCAACGAAAATGAATAAGGTACATCCGCATCTCCAATACCCCGGAGTCTATTCGGCTGCTCGCTCATCCGGAATTCAATTCGACCGCCCTTCAACAAATCTGCATGAGTAATATAATTCTTCGTGTAAACCTTCCTATTCAACCTCATTCGTTCGACATAACGATGCCCATCATCATTCCCCGAAGCAATGATCTGTATTTTTTTCCCGTTCTCGAAATTAATCGTTACTCTTGGGAAAAGCGGGGCCCCCAACACGTATTGATCCGTCCCCGGACACACGGGATAGAACCCCATGGCCGAGAACACATACCATGCCGATGTCTGCCCGTTATCCTCGTCCCCGCAATACCCGTCCGGACCGGGAGTATACATCCGGTTCATCACCTCTCTCAACCAATACTGCGCCTTCCAAGGCTGTCCGGCATAATTATACAAGTAAATCATATGCTGTATCGGCTGATTCCCGTGAGCATAATTTCCCATATTCATCACGGTCATTTCCCGGATTTCGTGAATCACTCCCCCATAATAACTGGCATCAAACAAAGGAGGTACGGCAAAAACAGAATCCAGCATCCGGACAAAAGTCTCTTTTCCCCCCATCAGATCAATCAACCCCTGCGGATCATGAAACACGGACCACGTATAGTGCCAACTGTTTCCTTCCGTAAAAGCATCCCCCCACTTCAAAGGAGAAAACGGGGTCATAAAACTCCCATCTTGATTCTTTCCCCGCATTAACTTCGTCTCCGGATCAAACAAATGTTTATAATTCATCGCCCGTTTCGCATATTTGTCGATTTCTTCCTCCGGACGTCCCAAAGCTTTCGCCAACCGATAAATACACCAATCGTCATAAGCATATTCCAACGTGCGGGCCGCACTCTCATTAATCCCCACATTATAAGGCACGTATCCCAACTTGTTATAATACTCATTGCCCAAACGTCCAGTGGAAGAAGCCTTGGGATGCACGTGTTCAGTCCCGTGCACCAATCCCGCGTACAACGCCTCGACATCGGCAACCCGAACCCCTTTCAAATAAGCATCCGCCAGAACAGAAGCCGAATTATTCCCGACCATACATCCCCGGTGTCCCGGACTCGCCCATTCTGGGAAAAAACCGCTTTCCTTGTACGTGTTAATCAGCCCCTCTTGAATCTCCCGGTTTCGGGAAGGGTAAACCAGATTCAACAAAGGAAACAAGCAACGGAAGGTATCCCAGAACCCCGTATCCGTATACATGTATCCCGATAACACGTTACCATTATACGGGCTATAATGCACGATATTTCCCGCCGCATCAAACTCGTAAAACTTACGCGGGAAAAGCACCGAACGATACAGACAGGAATAAAATACCCTATATTGATCCAGCGAACCGCCCTCCACTTGAATCGCCCCCAGCACCTCGTTCCATTCCGTCTTACCTTTTTCCACTAATGCATCGAAATCATCATCTCCCAACTCTTTCAAATTTCTTTCCGCCTGTTCCAAACTGATAAACGAAGAAGCCACCCGAGCGTGTACCTTTTCTCCTTTTTCGGTGCGGAAACCGATCACACTTCCCGTATGATTCGCCTGTTGGTATAACTCATCACTTAACTTTCCGTCGGCAAAAGTATGTCGATACTCAAATGACTTATCAAACTCGATCACGAAATAGTTTTTGAAATTCCCCGGAACCCCTCCGCTATTCCGAGTCGTATATCCCTCAATCCGATTGTTACCCACGATCTTGACAAACGAACCCCGGTCAAACGCATCGACAACAACATACGAACGCTCGTTCTCCGGGAAAGTAAACCGGAAAAGAGCCGCACGATCGGTTGTCGTAAACTCGGTAACGACATCATGTTCGGCCAAGTAAACCTTGTAATAATAGGGTTTGGCAACTTCCCCCTTGTGCGAAAACCAACTCGCCCGTTTATCCTGATCAAACTCCGGAGTTCCCACAACAGGCATCAAGGAAAACTGCCCGTAATCGTTAATCCACGGGCTGGGTTGGTGAGTTTGCTTAAAGCCCCGAATCTTATTTGCCGTGTACACGTAAGCCCATCCGTCACCCATTTTTCCCGTCTGAGGCATCCAGAAATTCATCCCCCACGGACGAGCAATAGCCGGGTAAGTATTCCCGGTAGACAGCTCATACGTGGATTGCGTCCCCATCAAAGGATTCACGTATTCCACGGGATCAAAAACACATTGAGCTCGTGCGGGTATTCCCGCACCGAGCCATAAAAAAATTAAAACACAAACAATCAACACCTGACATTTCATAAACACAACACTATAATTCTCATATATTAATACACATTCTACCTGTCCCCCATCGCGATCATGTACTCTTCCCAGAGACGGTCTATATCATACTCCTCTCCTAAACATTTCACATCCCCAACCATTGACATCAAAAGAATATCCCCCAAATCCGAGTGTCCCGTCCCACTCAAATGCGTATGACTAAACCCCACGATCGTCGGATCGTCATACTGAAAACCAGCACAATAACGATACGCATCCTGCTAATAAACCCCATCAATATTATGTGGCACATTTTCCGTATCGGGACTCAACTGCACTGCACCATACGGAACGCAAGCTCCCGGAAAAGTATGCCCCATACTTTTGGTCCCGATAAAAGGATTCACGTAATCTACCGGCTCTTTCTTCTCTTCTTTGTTAGGCAACATAGCCCCGAAACACAACAAAAATACACATAGATTCATTTTATCACTCATTTATTTACACATCGATTTCATTGTATCCAACACACGAATCCCTCATCCTCCCTCCCTATTAAGACAACAAACAAGCAAAAAAGAGGTACAATACGTAAAAATAATTTACCTGTATTTAAATCTAATTCGAAACGTGACGATAAAAACCGCCTCGTTTCGAATTAAAAAATGTCCTACATTCCGGAAAACAGCATCTGTTTATCCGTTAATTACCAAGCTATCTATCGTCCTCGTCTCCTTATCCACACGATAATCCCGGTTATCAACAACAATCCCGGCAACACCCACCAGAATAACCAAGTAGTCACACGCATCCCCGCCTTTCCTAGCTCAATCTTTCTATCCGGAGCCGCCTCCCGACGAGTGTCAACAGGTACCTCACCATCCGACAACCAGTAAAAAGAACCGGACATAAGTAAATAATTCGTGGCAGCAATCTCCCGACGATTTCGACTCCCCTCTCCGTTACTCAAACAATCGGCATCTCCCAACACCACAATTTTTTGTACTTTATCACCCACCTGACGTTGTAAAGCTAAAGCTAGCGGCCACGACTTTTCTATTTCCCCGATAGCCGTATTCAATCGCACGGTATCATCCAGAAAATCCGTTGTCTCCAACTCATTCCAAACCCCGGTAGAATCGCTCATCAACATCGGTATCACCCGAAAACCTTTATCCTCTGAATATTCCATCGGACAACAAGAAGGCATGGTAGCCACCGTCCCAAAACGCACCATAGAAGTAAAAGCATAAGCAATATCCGTAACTGTTGCCGGAGTAGCTTTACCTAATATCAAATCTGCCGGATAATCCTCTGTCGGACGCACCAACACACCCGGAAGAAAACGAACTCCCAATGGTTCCACGATCGGATTCATCTCTTCTACTCTCCGGGGTTCTCCCGCTATCAATAAATTTCCCCCACGATCTATATATCTACTCAACACGGCATATTCTTCCGGAGAATAAGCAGTCTTGACATCCGCTATAACCAAAATATTTATTTCTTCCGGGATATCCTGTTCCAAACGAACTTCACACACGTCAAAACCTTGATTAATCAAAGCATATCTAGCCGGCTTATCGTAAGAGAAACGTAAATAATCACGATCTCCCCCTTTGTTTATATCCCGTTCGCCATGTCCCGTTACAAAACCCACTTTTGGCAGTTTCATCACAATCCGCTTGATCGCCGCCGCAATCTCCTTTTCATCCGGATGCACGATCATATCATCGTATATCCTTAAAAAAGTCTTCTCTCCACTTTCCCGTTCGATCAAACGTACAAAATTCTTTGCTTCACCAGCCAATTCCGGGTATTGTGCAACTACCTCCTCGTAAGGACGCACCTTTGCGGTATCCAACTTCCAAACTTCAGCCACCTCTGCCATTTTCTCCCGTAAAGTATGATTCGGGAAATGACGGTCCAGCACCACGTTCGTCGTCGTATCATAATAATAAACATACTTCAATTTAATCTCAGGCTTAAAACGGATAAATTTAGACAAACGCTCTTTATCCCGATTTATAGCTTCAGGCGAAGCGAACGTATTACGCGACGGCGCTATCAAATTCGAGAAAGTAGTAATTGTCATTCCTCCTTCAGCCATTTTCACAATATCCTGACTATTCTGAGTTAATGTATTTACTTTCATTCGAGTTGCATCATAATACAATTTCAACACGGGCAATGTCGTAAAATAGCCGAGTATAATAGCCAACACACAAACTCCAACATATCTTCCCAGATTCATTGCCAAAGTACTCTTCTGCCGAACTGCATTTAAACGCAAGACTGACAACGAGATAAAAAGGGCTGAAACCAGAATAAAATACACAACATCCTCAGAACAGATCATCCCATTGGCAAACTGACTGGCACGTCCGTTAATAGCCAACCAATAAGTCAAATCCCGTACAAATTCAACATGCTGCCAAGAATTCCCAACGTATCCCAACATGGCAAATATAGCGATCGTTCCAATTGCCGCAACTACCTGATAAGAAGTTAAACTAGACATGAACAAACCGATAGATGCGTAAGTACAAAATAATAAATATATTCCCAACATTCCCGCCAAAACAACCGGCATATCGAAATTCTGAACGATACATGCACTATACAATACCACGACAAAAACTCCCCCCAACATACATAACCCGTACACCATCATGGCAAGAAACTTACCCAAAATAATTTGAGTATTCGTGATCGGAGAAGAATACAGAAGTTTTATAGAACCACTACCGAATTCCCGACTCATCAATCCCATCGTCAACAAGGGAACATAAAAATACAGATTCCGTTGAATCGCCTCGAATAACCCTCTCAATCCTGAAAATATAGACATCGTCAAATTCCCTTGCATACGCCCTAATTCCTGCCCCATCACCTTTGGTTCAAAAATAGAACAATAAGTCATTCCAACTTGAAACAAGAAAATAACCAGAATTAACCAGGCTACCGGCGAATAAAACAACGTTTGCAACTCCGTCAATGCCAATTTATATATCTTTTTCATATCACTTACTATTTACTTTTTTTAGACAACTCTGCAAATATCGAATCCAAAGAACTCTTTTCCTGACGAATCTCAGTTAAATGCCAGCCTTTACGTACACTGGCTTCCACCACCCGGTCTATCACATCCACGGCGTCATTATACTTCAGACGATAATGAATTCCCCCTAAATAACTCACGTCAAGCACTCCCTCCAACTCCTTCAGTTCTGCCTCACCCGGATTTTCCCGCAAAGAAACAAATATCGTATTCGGGATAATATAATTATCAAAATCCCGTACCGTTCCCGAGAAAATTAATTGTCCGTTTTCAATCATAAAAATATGATCACACACAGCCTGCACTTCCGGCAATATATGCGTTGAAAGAATCACCGTACGATCTTCGGCTATCTTTTTAATTAAATTCCGAACTTCTGCAATTTGATTCGGATCCAACCCGTTCGTCGGTTCATCCAGCACAACAAAATCAGGATTGTGAATAATCGCTTGAGCAATCCCAACCCGTTGCTGGTAACCACCGGAAAGATTACGAATCAACCGATTTCGGAAATGTGTTATATTACATTGTTCTAAAACCCGATCTATCGCCTCTCCAACCTGTTTACCCGGGATATCCCGCATATTGGCACAGTGTTTCAAATACTCCTCCACCGTAAGATCCACGTGTAACGGGGCCTTTTGCGGTAAAAAACCGATCAGACGTTTAGCCTCCACCGGATGTTTACGAGTATCGATTCCCCGAATAAACACGTCTCCCTCGGTCTGTTTCAAAACCCCGCACATAATATTCATCGTGGTTGACTTACCTGCACCATTCGACCCCAATAACCCGTAAATACCATTCTTACTTATTTCCAAATTTATATCTTTAACGGCCCAATGAACCGAATACCGGTGAAAAAGATGTTCCACCTTCACAATTGGTTGTTCCATACAATTTTATTTAAGATTTACACAATACGTTCCACTAAAGGCCTAAAAAGACCTTTATCAATTTTTGATTTTAAAGATTCAGTGATTTTAAATTTCATTCGCACCACCTGCCCCGCTTTACAATCACTGAATCATTCTACCTAAACATTACACGTTAAATTTCACATGATTATAATATCGAACTTGCTTTCTCCGACAGGCTTTTTTTACTCGTCGGCTTTCGGTATATTATACTTATTCCAATTCGACCATTTAAATTCAAGATCAACAATTCGACCAAAACCCTCTTTCTGATAAATCAAATGCGTGGGGTCAAAAAGATGTTCATTCTTTATCGTAAACGTCGCAAAAATCCCATTAGCCGTCACAACACCTAACTCAGTTTCCGACGAGTTGGTCTCAAGATCCACGATCACATCTCCCCCTTCAACTTCATCAAACTTATAAGCTTTCTTGGTCGACAAATCATACCAATAAATCGTATTACCACTCGAAAAGAAAAAGTACCCGCGTTGCCTCAACCGATAAAACTTAGAATCTTCACTCAAATACTTCGCCCCGTCAAAATTCGATTGATCACAGCTAGACATGGCTATTGCAGAAAAAGGCGGGTTTACCGTGGGAACAAAATAAGCCACCTGCATATTCAAAGCTTTCACAACGTCTCCTCTCTTGAAAAGGGCAAAAGTGGGTATATCACTCCACGACGATTCCTGCCCGGAACGCATATACAACAAATCCCAGTCCCCGTAATCATTCAAATTTATCAACGTATCCACGTCAAGCATTCGGATCGGATAAAACCTCTTGATAGCAGAAGTATTATACCCGCTCCCGAACCACAACAACCGACGATTTTCCGCATCGTTAAAAGCATTAAAAAAAGCCGCCGTGGGTTTTCCGGTAAAAATGATATCCCGGATATTCAAACGTTCCCCTTCCAACTGCATACGTACTCCCGTGAAAGGAGTCGTGAATAAATCAACATTCCTACCATCACCCAAATAATCCCTAGAATACAAATTTCCATTCTCATCCAACAAAAAATCCACCCCGTTTCCCCAAAAGAAATCCTTCACGTTCAATCCGACAGGTACATCTCCCACGAAATCCTGGGCTACAGTCATCTCTTTAATATAAGACGACCCGTTCAAATACAATGACCCACTCTCTTGAATCACGACCACAACCGTACTATTATTATGTATGATCTGTCTCAACCGCTTCGGCCCACTCCCCAAACTCTCATCCGGGTAAAGTGTCTTGTACAAATCCGGGTACTCCGTATAGAAACGCTTTTTATCATCCGTCATTTCCGGCCGAATATATGACAAAGCTGACTCTCCGCTTTTCTCGCTCAAAATCAACCAGCCTTGACTCAAAGCCGCCTGTCCGGTCAACGTCACCTCATCGGAAGAATGCACAACATTCGTGCGCAAATCCATAGCACACATTCTCACCCCTACACTCTTTTCCGCGTTAGGATAAAAATCCAGATCGAAACCGACACAAGCCGTGTCAACAGCGGCAACACCTTCTTTTTTATCCATTATCTCCCACCAATAACTGAAATTCACGGAATCTCCCTCTTGCTCGTATGTCACTTTAGGAGAATAAAAATAACGCTCTCCCAGATAATACGTCTTATTCTGCGGATTCACCTCTAAAGTAATCCCATTCGTGGGAGTATAATCATAATGCCCTTTATCCTCGTAACAGCCATTCAGCATCAATACCCCGGCCGCAAGACTAATATAACTAATTTTATTCATGACTTTTCACAATTAAACATTAACCTCTCACCGGAACTGTAATTCCCGCAAGTTTAATCCCATTATATTCCGTCACACCAGCTTTTTCCTGATCTTCCAACCAATACTTAAACTGCAAAGCGTAAGCACGTTTCTCTGCTGGCGATGCTTCACTCAAGTCCGTTTGATTCGTAACGATAATAAATAACGTATATTTATCATCGCTATACGTACCCAAATAATCATTCACGATACCCCGATCCCACCAATCCGGTTGAGACATTTTATCACTTACTCGCACAATGGCATAATCATTATCCGAAGGAATAACCGTGAAATTCCCATTATCTTTTAAACGCAAAACAATCCGGAACTCATCCTCTTTCATATCTGCCGTACGATTCAACTTCATCCGTAACGTGTCTGAAAAAACACCGGCCCCGAAAGTCACTCGTTCCAGCGAAAAGTGAGTACCCTCAATACCGGTACTCATATCTTTATCCACAACCACCTCGTAATCCAAAGCCGAAGCGAGTACGCTTCCCGCAATCTCTACCGGTAACTTTACCTCAAACGAATTTTCTGTCGGGTAATTGACAAACGACACCCTTACCGAATCCCGATAGGTACTCGTAAAGCGAATATAATTCTCCGGTGCATTATACCTCATAATCTTCTCTTCACTACAAGAGAAAAACACCAAAACAAGGAAAATAACATATATCTTATTCATAACTCTACACTCTATCATTAAATATCAGTTTCACTCTCCGGTACGGGAACAACCCAGCGCCCCGTCATATCAATCGGATCTTCCTCCCCATTATACATATCCCGTCCCAAACGCTTGTGCATATAAAAACTACCTCCCTCCGACAATGTCTCCCGGATAATATCATTATACAAGATTTCCAAGAACTCATTTTTACTCGTTACGTTCAAAGGAATTTTCGCTTCACGGGCAACTCTTAAAGCTTGAAGAATCGATACCGCACGGGACAAATCCGTATCAGCCAAACATTCACACATAATATGATACACCTCGCTCAAGCGAATCACCGGAGCCAAAGGCCCTTGATATGCGATTACATCTTTAGCCTTATCCGTCAAGGCATCCGGGCTTTGCCATCTCAAAGAAGTATAATCACCGCCAATCAACACTTTCAACCTACAATCATCCTTATCTTCTCCAAAAAGCAAATCCGTATTTTTCAAGTAATAAAAACTACCCGGTCCCCGATCGGCCTCGAACAACTCATACTCGGTTTGATTTACCGCCGTGAACAAAATATCCTCATACATCTTACGATACACATCATTTTTAGTACTAGCTTCCCCCATATCGGTTACTTTCGTGAAAAAGAACCAATTCTTCCCGGACAAACCATCCGGTCCGTAGGCATAAACATCATTAGCACACCGCAAAGCGTTCACCTTATCCCCATTCCACAAATATGCCCGGGCTAACAAAGCCGAAGCGGCAAAATAATTCATCCGCGTAGCGCGCCCGTTAAAAAACAACCCGCCTTTCACCGTCGACATATTCGCTTTAATCCTGGCTTCCACACTTTTAACAGCTGACACATTATACAACGTATCATGATATGCCAAACATGTCTTTGCTGCTTCCAAATCCTCGATAATCCTCCCCATCACGTAATCAACAGTCTCTTTCTCCGGAAAATGAAGAGGATAACTCGTCACGTAAGGAATATACCGCTTGCCATCATCCTGCACGGGGGCCGGGGCATACAACCTCATGATCTCAAAATGCATCAACGCACGCATCCCCAAAGCTTCTCCCAACACTAAATCCCGTTCCACTTTCCCGTAAGGGAAAAACGTTGTATCCTTCGTTTCTACCTGCTGTATCAAATTATTACAATTTGCAATCACGTTAAACGCCCGCTTCCATATCGGATCTGTTATTTTATTTGCACTCGAAGTACCGTAGGTATAACTTGTCAGATCCCAATAACGAGCATTAACCTCTTTGTTGTCATAATTCTGCCCCAACACGCTGGCTGCACCCCATGTCAAATCACGCCCGTACAAATCCTGTTGACTAATCAAATAATACAACCCGTTTATCGCTGTCCGGAACCCCTCGTAACTCCCGTATAACTGCTCCTGAGTCACGGTTGTACTGGAATCCACGTCCAACCAATCATTACAAGACCAACACGTGACACAAGCTATGATCCCTGCACATATTTTATTCCATGTTCTTTTCATAACTAAATCCCTTTAAAAAGTTGCATTCAAGGTAAAATTAAATGTTCTCGCAAACGGGTAAGATAAACCTCGTTCCCGTTTTACCGAAGACGTGTAAGCAATCTCATTCATATTCAACTGAAGTTTCATCCGACTAAAACCAATTCGATTAATCAAGTGAGGATCAAACTCGTAACCTAAAGAAAGAGAATTACAATTCACTAGACGATTTTTTTGAACAAAACGGGAAGTAGGACGCGTCACTTGATAACGATCCTTGATCGACTTCAACGGGGCAACATCCCCCGGCTCCAACCAACGTTGCGTGTACACCCTTTTGTCCACGTTACTCTTCCATATATCGGCACACTCCACGTTATCCACCAAAGTTGAATTATACAAATCACCTCCTGTCTCGAACAAAGCTGCCGTGAACAATGTCCACCTCTTCCAACGGAAATTGAACCCAAAAGATCCCTGCAACTTAGGCTCCGTATTGCCCACTACGACCTGATTCGTCGCATTCCAATCATAAGTAACCTTCCCATTGGCATCAAGAAACACTTCTTGCCCGTTCGCCGGAGATATACCCAACGACCGAACAGCATAAATTGACGTCAATGAAGCCCCTTCCGTGTATTTCAACAACGGTTTATTATAATTAGGATACTTCGAATAATAATCATCCACTTTCTGATTATATTCCTTCAACGCATCGGAAATCTCCATTATTCGATTCTTATTATGAGACGCCCGGAAAAACACGTTCAATCCCCAATCCTGCTTTTGAATCGCATTTACGTTCAAATTAACCTCAACACCCCGGTTCCTCACCTTACCCATATTATCTTTATAACTCGTAAAACCCGAAGACGGCACGATAGATACATCCGTGATCAAATCATTCGTAATCTTATCATACCACGACAAATTAAGCGTGTAACGTTTAAACAGAGTCATATCCAACCCCAGATTCAACGTTGATGTCTTCTCCCACGACAAATCCTCATTCCCCATATAAGTCAGCGTATCCCCCATCCCGGTCGTATGCCAAGCTCCGGCCTGCACCGTATACGTGTGACGAGCTGCAAAAGGAGGATAATTCACTTTACCAGTCTCCCCCCATGTTCCTCGAATTCGTAATTGAGAAAAAACACGGTTATCCACTAAAAATCTATAATTATGCATGTTAATTCCCACCCCGGTAGAATAAAAAGTTGCGAAACGCCGGTCACTACCAAACTCGGAAGATCCATCCGTTCGCATTGAAACATCCACCAAATAAATATTCTTATACGAATAATTCCCCATCATAAACAACCCGAACAACCTCGTGTGATTATCAGAAAAAGTAGGTATATTACTAGATAATCTATTCGCATACTGAGGTTTATTCAAATCGGAAGAAGGGAACCCGATATATTTCGTTGACTCATACTCGCTTTTAGAATCCTGCACGTTCATCCCCACGCTCAAATTAACATTATGATCTTTGAACACCCGATTATAACTCAACAAAAGACTCATATCCAAACTAAAATTCTCTGACCGTGACTCACTCAACGTTCCCCGTTCCAAAACATCCTTGCCATCAAAAGTAGCGGAAGCCGGATCTTTAAAATTCCGTGTTTTCGTATCCTTATAGTTAATACTCAACGTACCTTTCAACAAGAAATTCTCTAAAAAAGTAATATTAAATCCCAAATTATTCGTGAATTGATTATAACTACTTCCACTCTCGTTATTCACCATCAACGCCTCGTAAAGCGGATTTACCGAACCGGAATTTTGCCCGTAAACTTTTGGGAAACGATTTACCAACTCCCCGGTTTCCAAATCATACGGGGCAAAATAAGGTTGCATTCTTACATAATCCCCGAAAGAACCATAAGGAGAATTCTCGGACACCGTACGAGCAAAAGAAGCATCATTTGTCACCTGCCACGATTTCATCCGGTAATCCAACTTCAACCCGACACTGAAACGTTCTCGCAAAGACTTCTTCATCACTCCGTTATCCATTCCATAACGCAAATTCAACGCAAAACGGATCGCCTCCATACCCCCGTTTATACTCAAACTATGATTATGATTAACCCCCGTCCGCAAAGGCTTAGAAAGCCAATAAGTATCCACTCCGCGAGTTATATAATTATTCTTCATTCTCCAATCTGCCAACCGGGAAGCATAAGTAGTCCCCAATCCCAGAGGATCATCCGCATCCAGCAAGCCTACCGCAACTTCAGCCTCTAACTTTCCCCGGGCATCCATCAAACTATAAGACGTCAAATCCGGCTGCGTTATAGACCCGGTCAAATTATACGTCACGTTCAATTTTCCCACAGTCGGAGCCACCGATTCGATAACAATCACCCCGTTAGCCGCACGAGAACCGTAAATCGCTGTTGCTGCCGCATCTTTCAATATCGTTATATTCTCAATCAAATTCGGATCCATATCATAAATCTTCTCTGCAGACACTTCATACCCGTCTAAAATAAAAACAGGCAAATTCGGGTTAGCTGTCAACGCATATTCCGACGTTTCGGATTGCAACACCTCCAACTCGGAGACGCCACTAATCCCGGAACGCCCCCGCACGTAAAACTCCGGTAAAGTATTCGGATCAGACCCCATCTCGTTATTCTCCATGATACGTAACGAAGGATCAAAAACCTGTAAAGCCGCAATCACGTTACCTTGAGAAACCTTCAATAATTCTTCCCGCTTCACCTCCGTGTAAGCTCCCGTAAAACTAGATTTACGAATGGTCGCATATCCCGTAACAACGACTTCCTCAACCTCCGTCACGTCCGGCTTCATCTTCACGTTCACAACCTTCGTGCTATCCTCAATCACAACTTCCTGCTTCTCATAACCGATGGATGTAAATACCAGCGTCACGGGTAATTTCATAGCTAAAGCATATTTAAACTTCCCGTCAACATTACTGGAAAATCCCACGCTCGTACCTTTAATTAAAATTGTCACCCCAGGCAACGGCATTCCTTTCTCATCACACACGGAACCATTCACTTCCCGAACCTGCGACGATTTTATCTGTTCCCGAACCTCCAAAATCAACACGAAATCCTCTTTCTCTTCAAACTTCACCTCTTTCCCTGCAAAAATCCGTTTTAAAGCCTCGCCAATCGTCACATTCTTCAACGTCACACTCACCCGCTCGTTCATATCCACTTGCACGTTGCTATAAAAGAAATCTTTACCATACTCACTTCCCAACACCCGTAATACCTGTTTAATCGGGGTCTCCTTCACTTCTAACGAAACCAGTCGCGCCTGCGCGTACCCCACTTTCGGCACACCCAACAAACACCACAAACAAATTAAACCAACCAAACGCATCATCATCCACGTTTTTTTTTGCCATATCTGCAATACCAGATCAGGCTCTTGATTTTTTCATATATTTGCATTTAAGGTTATACATAGCCTTGTACCCTGACTCTCAATTCTAGGGGACAAAGCAATTGACCAATTAAAGTCGAGAAAGCCTAGCCACTTTCTCGATTTTTATCTTCTTGAAATAACAATACTATCACCTTGCACACTAAAACGCACGTAACTCGTAGCCTCAATCATCTCGATCAAATCACCCAAGGGCCTAAACTTCAACATCGCCCCGGAAAAACGCACCTCTTTCAATTCCTCCTGTTGGAAAGAAATCTTTACATCATACCAGCGAGCAATTCGTAACGCAATATCCTCCAACCGGGCATCCTCGAAATGAAACTTCCCATCAACCCATGACGTGATATAAGCGACATCGACCTCCTGAACCTCTAACCCTTTTTTCCCGACAACAGCCTGTTGTCCGGGCTTCAACATCACGGAATCTCCCCTACATTCTATCACTCGTACCGCCCCGTTTATCAATGTTGCCGAAGGCATCAAATCATCCTTATAAGCAGAAAGATTAAATTCCGTGCCCAACACCCTCGCGTTCAACCGTTCCGTTTCCACGTAAAACGGACGTTCCGTGTCACGTTTCACTTTAAAATATCCCTCCCCCGTCAATCTCACCCTTCGTTCCCCCGTTTCAAAATATTCCGGAATTTCCAATGTTGAAGCCGAATTCAACCACACAACGGAACCATCCTCTAAAACTATCCGATATTCACCACCATTAGGTACCACCAACTTATGCATCCGATTGCCCCGACTTGCCAAACTATCCTGACTTTCATAATGTAGCACCCGGTTAGAATCCACTCGCATGATAACCCCACCCGTTCCTGTCAAGATCGTATCTCTCATCATCTCGTTAATCTCCACCTTCTCCCCATTTGCCCAAACCAAATAAGCCCGTTCATTACCGGGCACCGCAACCTGTGCAAACATCCTGTGTTCTCGCTCCACGCTCTCCCGATCACGCCACAACAAATACCCTCCAACTCCGGCAACTAATATCCATATTGCCGCATATCTCAACCAAAGCCCCAAATGAACCCGTTTTTTTCTCCGACTCTTTACCAATTGTAAACGCCCGGAAATATCCGGCCGGAACTCTTCCCGCAACACGGATAGCCGTTGACGCACCGCCATAAACACTTGTAACTCCCGTTCATGCTCCACATCCTCGGCCAACCATAACGACAAGAATTCTTCCTCTTTTGCAGAAAGCTCCCCGTCAACTTTTTTTACCAGCAATTCCTCTATCTTATCATCCATAAATTTCATTGTATTATGAATACTTTTCATGAGAGGACGCACCACCCTCAAAAAAGGGTGATTCAAAAAACAAATTATTTTACTAAAATTTATCTTTTACGAATAAACACCTCATTACCTGAAAAATAGCAAAACAACAAGGTAAGTTCTTTTATCGTGAATTTTTGCCTTAACTCCCGGTAAGCCATCCGCATTTGTGTCTTCACCGTGTTCAAAGAAATTCCCAAACGTTCGGCCACGTCCGCATATTTCATATCTTCCAATACCACTAATTTCAACACCAACCGACGCTGCTCCGGTAGACTCTCAACCGCTTCCCAGACAAATTGCCAATCTTCAATAACAACATCTTCCGCTTCATGATCTTCCACTTTTTCCAAACCGACACTGGATCTTGTCTTTCGAGCATAACTCACACACCCGTTTCGTACCGCCACATACAAATAACTATCCAAAGAAGCACTGTTACTAATCGTTATGTTCTTCTCCCATATCTTGATAAAAACATCTTGAACGACATCTTCCGCCGCTTCAAAAGAACCGACAAAGGCATGAGCAAACCGACACAAATCCTCATACCTAGTAGTAAATAAATAGTCAAAAGCAGGTTCATGACCTTTCTTCAAGTCGTTCACCAACGCTTGAACATCCTTATCATATTCTGCTCGCTCTTTCATAAAACTTCTCCAAATTCCACAAACACAAATTTAAAGAAATATATTATTCAGCGAAAAAATAAACCGATTATTTACAATCAGTCTTTTTTTCTATCCCTGTTTAATCATAGTCTAGCCTACCCGTAAACTAAACATTAAACCGACTATTGCCCGATTATTTCCACACAATAGCCAGACTTCGCCCACACCTAACCGCCATTTAGCCGCCACCTAGCCGCCATTTTAACGGTTTTTATGTTCTATTACTTCAAGCAGACTTCCATCTACACGAGAAAACAAGGAATCAATAAAATGGTTATAAAAAAATACAAGATAGTTCTAAACTTGACAAAGCACGACACAATGCCAGATGAATAATTTATTCCCGATTTGCATCATCTACAAAAATACAATACCTTGGTACGGTATTCCATAAATACACCACATGATACTAAAACAGATTACATTTATGAAAAAATGGTTCATTTACTACACTATTATACTTGCCACAGCTTGCACGTCCGCCCTCACGAAGACAAATCCGGTAGCATTATCCGTTATCCCGGCACCACAAGAAATCCAATATCTTAACGGGACATTCACGCTAAACGAGAAAACATCATTGCAAATCCCTACCGAATGGTCAACTCTTGAGAATTTGCTGAACTCGAATATTCAAGCGGTGGCGCACTATAAACTGACGAATAGAAATTCCGACAAGAATAGCATACAGCTAAAAATCGACACGACCCGGATATCCACCCCCGAAGGTTACCGACTTCATATATCGCCCAAAGGTGTCCGGATCACGGGAAAAACCGAAACCGGACTATTTTACGGGTTACAAACCTTGCGACAAATACTGAATGACGAACGGTTCTATCATCCGACCACCCGTTCATGGCAAATCCCGGCTTTAGAAATCCAAGACTCCCCGGCGTTTCCCTACCGGGGAATGCATCTGGACGTTTCCCGTCATTTCTTCCCGAAAGAATACATCCTGAAATGGATAGACCTCATGGCCCTCTATAAAATCAACACGCTCCACTGGCACCTGACGGATGCCGGAGGTTGGCGGGTCGAAATCAAGAAATACCCCGAACTGACCCGTACGGCTGCATGGAGGACCCAGATAGGTTGGAAAGAATGGTGGACCGCTAAAGATCGGCAATACTTGGAAGAAGGCACACCCGGAGCGTACGGGGGCTACTACACGCAAGAAGACATCCGGGAAATCGTGGCCTACGCCATGAATCGGCACGTGGAGATCATTCCCGAAATTGAAATGCCGGGCCATTCGGAAGAAATATTCGCCGTCTACCCGCATTTATGCTGTTCCGGGAAAGCCTACCGAAACGGGGAATTCTGCATCGGGAACGAAGACACCTTCGAATTCATTGAAAATGTACTGACCGAAATCATGGAACTATTCCCCTCCCGCTACATCCATATCGGAGGTGACGAAGCTTCTAAAGCCGCATGGACCAAATGTCCGAAATGTCAAAAACGCAAAAAAGAGGAGAAACTAAAAGACGAACGTGAATTGCAAAGCTATCTCATTCGGCGAGTGGGTGAATTTATCGAAAAACAAGGACGGGAATTTATCGGCTGGGACGAGATTCTGGAAGGCGGACTGGCTCCCAGAGCGATCGTCATGTCGTGGAGAGGCGAACAAGGAGGTATCGATGCCGCTCGTTCCCAACATCAGGTAATCATGACACCCGGAGCGTACTGCTATCTTGACAGCTACCAGGATACTCCTTCCACACAACCCTACACGATAGGAGGATTTACCCCTTACCTCAAAACTTACTCGTACAACCCGATCCCGGAAAGCCTATCGCCCGATGAAGCTCGCTACATCCTAGGGGCACAAGCCAACTTGTGGACAGAATATATCTCAACACCGGAACACGTGGAATACATGCTTTTTCCCCGCTTGCTATCTCTATCGGAAGTCGTGTGGACTCCCCAGGAAAAGAAAAATCCCGAAGACTTCAAACGCCGAATCGAGCAACACGTGAAATGGTTACGAGCCAATGGCGTGAACGCATTCCCGTTAAGCGACCGGATCGACTTCATCACGGAAGTTGACACTATGCGAAAAGCGATAAAAGTATCCTTCGACTCGGAGAAATATAACCCGGAAATCCGTTACACGCTTGACGGTACTCTTCCCGACATCACTTCTCCCCGTTACGAAAAACCACTTTACATCCGGGATTCCGCGATAGTCAGTTCTGCCATTTTCGAAAACGGGAAACGAAGTGAAACCGTTATCTCTCAACGTATAGACTATCACAAAGCGATCGGGAAAAAGGTAACTTACAACAAATTATACAGCGGAGCCTATCCGGCCGCAGGCAAGGGGACCTTGACCGACGGATTGCGAGGAGGATTGACATATAGCGACGGCCGGTGGCAAGGATTTCTTAACCACGTGGACATTCTCATTGATCTTGGCGAAGTCCAAGACATCAGCTACGTGTCGACCACGTTCATGCAACTCACCGGACCGGGTGTTTACATCCCAGACTACGTGCGGGTGAAGATATCCGAAGACGGGAAAACATACAAAGAGATCGCCACGATCCAAAATGACGTGCCCACGGATATCCCCGATCTCCGTTTCAAGGAATTCACCTTCCGCTTCCACGAGAAAGCCCGGTACGTGCATCTTTTTGCCAAGAAGCACGCCGGGTTCCAGTTCATCGACGAAGTGGTGGTACACTAGTCTTGAAATAATCTAGAACCTAATTCTGGCCCCCCAAATACTATCCCCAAAGGCGTTTGGGAATATGTAAATGTAACATACTCTTCAGTTTCCATACCCAAAAAGAGTATTTATTTTATCAATCAATTACTAATAACAAATAAACATCACTCCGGCAAAATCTCGATCCAATAACCATCCGGATCAGAGATAAAATAAAGTCCCATATCCGTATTCTCGTAACACACACACTCCATCTGCTTGTGGTAAGCACGCACGACATCATAATCTCCAGGAATACGCATACAAAGATGAAACTCTCCCTCTCCCAAATCATAAGGCTCTTTACGATCTCTTAACCAAGTCAATTCCAATAGGAAACCTGTTTTCTCTTCCCCCATATACACCAATATAAAAGAACCGTCTGCCGCTTCCATTCGGCGTACCTCCCTCAATCCCAATGCTTTTTCGTAAAAACAAATACTCCTATCCAAATCAAGTACATTAAAATTGAAATGATCAAATCTACTCTTTATTTCCATTTTTTATAAATTTAGAATTAAAATTTAAAATGTAGAATGAAATGCTTTGTGGTTCAATTTCACGAAACAAATACCCCGACTTTCCGCATATTCCTGAAAAGCGTTCGCCTTATCGTATGCATTATCAAAATGCATCGGAACAAATGTTCCCACCTGAAAACGATCAACGAACTGCTTTGCTCCTAGCATATAATCTTTTCCCAAACGGGGATCAACTGGAAACATCACGAGATCGATCCGACCTACGTGTCGGGAGATCACGTCAAGCTCGGAGAAATAAGCATTTTCCGCTTCCCTAACCTCCTCTCCCGTCGATTCCTCCTTCCAATGCCAGTTATTCAAATCTCCCGCATGAAAGATCAACTTCCCGTCCAAATGCAAAAGAAAAGAGATTCCCAAATCCGTTGATCCGAAAGCTTCAACTTCCAATATCCCATCTGACCATGTTTCTCCCTTATCAAAATAGCAAGCATCATCCGGCCCCGCCAACTGGTTTTCAAGGATATCTTTTGAGAAAATAAACTGCACATCCGGACGTTCTTGTCGCCAAGTCAAAACCTCCGGGTTAAAATGATCCGCATGTGAATGAGAGGATAGTACGTACAACCGCCCGGGACGCTTCAATAACTCCCCGTGTACAATTCCGGTCAAGTTTTTTTCAACCGAATCCCTATAATAATCTATAATCACCGTAAATCCCTCTCCCAATAAGGCAAAACCGCTATGGTATATATAAACTAACTCCATCAGATTATATTTCTTCTATATACGCCAAAAAACAATCACAAGTTATCTCTTCTTAAAGATCAAATGCTCCATAATCAACACGGTAATTACCCCCATCACGAAACCATTTCCCACGATCGGTTTGAACAAAGAAGGTATCAAATTTAACACTTCTTCCGGGGCAAACGATAATAACAAAGCAACCATTAACGGTAATCCCACGACGACCCCACTATCAAAATCCGTGATCGCCTTCTCCCTTACCAACATCTGTAAGCCGGCGGCCAATTGCGTCGCCATCAAATAGAGCAAAATCGCACCCATCACCACACCTGGTATCGTCACCAACATACCCACAACAGAAGGAAAAAAGGCACACAAAATCAATCCAGCCCCGGCAGGTAACAAGGTATAGCGAGAAGCGCACCCTGTGGCAGAAATCACTCCCGGACTCATGGAGTAATCCACGGGGCCAATCACCCCGAACAATCCAGACAAGACGTTCGTCACTCCCACGATCCCAACACCCCGAGTTGTACGCTGATCCATGTGATCGGCCTGCAACATATGTCCAACGGCCTGTATTGAACCAAGTTCGTTCACTATCAAAGCTATATAACAAAATAAGAATGCCAAAATCGTCCCCGCCTCAAAATCCAACGGGAAGTTTAAAACAGTCGCTTGTTCCGGTATTATCCCGGCTCCCGTTGAAGGCAACATCGGAAAACCAAACACCCCGTAATACACCAACACGCCCCCCACAATTCCCCATAACACCGTGGTTGACTTCCATATTCCCCGCAACAACTTATTCCCAATCACCAAAGCCAACACCATCACTAGCGTGAAAAACAAATTAAACAAGGCATATACCACGTCTCCCAACACCAGTTTCAAGATCACCGGTGTCAGCGTGAACGCAATCAAAATTAAAATAACCGTAACGATACGGGGCGTAAACACGAATTGCAACTTTCCCAACAACCCGCTATATGCCAGCACGGTCAGAACTAGACCACCCACCATAATACCCGTGTAAACAGCCGGAATCCCCGACGACACAGTAGACAGAATCCCAATCAACAATACCGATGCCGGTCCGATAATCAGCGGCAACCGATGTCCCCACAGCACCTGTACAATCATCGCTATCCCCATGATCCCGAACAATTTTTGCAAATAAAATGTCTGTTCTGCCACATCCGTGTAATGAAGTTGCGACACGATAATTCCCATAATCACCACACAAGGAAGGGAGACAATCCACCACTGCAACCCGTACATCAACATGGGTAAAATCCCCGGCTTATCATTCAACTCGTATTTCATATCCTTCGAATTTTGGTATGTAAAAATAGCACTTTACAGATTCCTATTCAAAAAAAACGAGAACATTTAAAATATTATTATTTCTCATTCGTCTACAATAATAGAAAGCTAGCCAATAAATTTAAAACAAACAAAGCCATGAAACGCTATCAAAAAACAATGCTCAAAGACTTCGAAATATTACTTCCTTACATTCTTCTTTTGGGAATTCTAGTATTACTTGCAATATCCGTATCTTTGTTGCAAGATTTCACGAAGATATATCAAATTACACGACATACTAAAATAAACATCATGAGGAATTTTAGACAAAACAGCGAGGTATTTCAAGACATGAGACGCAAATATTTCTACAAAAATCCGTATGTTTGTGAGTAAAGTCTTAACCATTTAAACAACACGACACATGGACGATCAGCAAAAAGATCAGGAAGTATTTCGCCAAAACCTGAACGAGAAAGGAAGTTTCCAAACTCTATTCCAAATATACCTGCTATTTACCCAAAAAGGCACACGCCCCGACGGGAAGGAGGTTCAAAAAGTATTACTATCCAAATTCGAAAAGGTGGATATCGTAGCCAACGTGAAGGATTCCCTCTCCACTTTTGCTATCTGGAAATACATCGTGGAATACAAGGATAATCAACGACTGCCCGCACAAGTATTGATGTCCGACTTCGAAAACTTCGACGGAAACAATGTAGACCTGATGCAACGCAGTCAGCTATGGGATTGCCCGGAAAAAGACGAGATTCTCTCCAATTGCAAATATAAAATCATGCTTTCCGATTTCATGGCTTCCGGTCTTCCCTATAAAGAACGTTGTGCCATGTTAACGGAATGGCTGGAAACTACCCTCGAACTATTTCCGGACTGTATTGCCGTGTGGACTCCCTCAAGCGGCAAACTGCTAACCCGTGAACAGGTTTTAAACAACCCGTGGGCCGCTCCCGCACGATTCCTTCATTTCGGGATGAATATCCGTTTTTTCAACATACAAAACACAAACGACATGATGGTGGACACGCTCGGACTATACGCTATCGGTTTACCCGACGTCCAGTACCATTTCCACGATCTGAATCCAAACGCCGTAGTTAACCATGCCTACAACGCCGCAGCATACATTTTCGACACGGACGCTTCTATCAAGGACGGGGAAACCATTGACGGGATCTCGGAACAAGGTATTGACCGCAGCATACAATGGAAATGCCAATACGAACGATCCCTTATCCAACCCGACCGGGAAGTCATGGACATCTGTCCCGGACAATACGCAGCAGGTAGAAGGGAATAATCCGAACATCTATCAAAAATACTCGTAAAAGACGACAACAATCAAAAACAAAAAACACATGAAAGTAATAGCAATCAACGGAAGTCCCCATCCACAGGGGAACACCTTCCATACTTTAAAAACCATTGGTGAAGAATTAAAAAAAGAAAACATAGAGTTTGAAATACTCCAAATTGGGAGCCAGAATATTCACGGGTGCATGGGATGCAATATGTGTTTCCGGAACAAAAACGAGAAATGCGTAATCACAACCGACTCATTCAACGAACTACTACAAAAGATCAAAGACGTTGACGGCATTATCCTAGGTTCACCCGTTCATTTTTCCGGTATCGCCGGAACCATGAAATGCTTTCTCGACCGGGCATTCTACGTTTCCGGGGCTAACGGAAACTGGTTCCGTCACAAGGTCGGTACAGCAATTGTTGCCGTTCGTCGTTCAGGAGGTTCCCACACACTTGACGGCCTGTATCATTATCTCTCGTATTCTGAAATGCTTATTCCCTCATCTAATTACTGGAACATCATCCACGGCTTGAAAGCCGGAGAGGCCATCCAAGATGCAGAAGGGAACCAAATCATGCGAGTACTTGGGAAAAACATGGCGTGGCTACTGAAAATGAGAGAGCAAACAAAAGATACACTTACAGCCCCGGAAACAGAAACCAAAATAATAACAAACTTCATCCGGTAAACGAAAACACACCTATTTCTTTCGCAGAGAAATTATACTTTATCATGAAAGAAAATAAATACGATGACGAGAAATTCTTCCATCAATATAGTCAAATGTCCCGTTCCGTGGATGGCCTAAAAGGAGCCGGGGAATGGCACGTATTACAAAAAATGCTCCCGGACTTCCAAGGGAAACGAGTATTGGATTTAGGCTGTGGTTTCGGGTGGCATTGTCGATATGCTATTGAACATGGCGCAGTTCACGTCTTGGGAATTGATCTTTCACACAAAATGTTAGAAGAAGCCACCAAACGAAACAACTCTCCTCGCATCGAATACAAATGCATGGCGATCGAAGACTTTGATTACACGCCAGAGAGTTATGACATTGTCATCAGCTCTCTTACCTTTCATTATTTGGAATTATTTCCGGATATTTGCGAAAAGGTACACCGATGCCTCACTCCCGGGGGAACCTTTGTTTTCTCTGTCGAACATCCCGTGTTTACAGCTTACGGTAATCAAGACTGGTACTATGACGACCAAAGAAACATACTCCACTGGCCGGTAGACCGCTATTTCTCGGAAGGAAAACGAGAGGCCAATTTCTTGGGCGAAAACGTGACCAAATTCCACAAAACACTAACTACCTATGTAAATGGACTTATCCAAAACGGTTTCGAAATTACCGGATTCGTGGAACCAGAACCGGATAAAACTCTTCTGGATTCCATTCCGGGTATGCGTGACGAGCTACGACGTCCCATGATGTTAATCATCGCCGCTATCAAGAAATAATAAACTTAATAACGATACACAACATAATAATGCCTATCTCCCGATCCCGCTATTGATAATATGAACAAACCGATAGCGAGTAAAATAACTACGCCAATAAAAAAAACGGAAGAAGCAATGAGCGAAACCGATCCCAAAAGAAATAAAATAGAGACAACAGAGGCTCTCCAGAAATGCCGGATTATAAAGTAGTTCATCACAATCTGCACGCCCTGAGCCACCAAGAATCCACAAATTAAATACCCACCCATGTCCACATCAGCCAAGTAAAAAATAATCGCCAAAATGACCGCAACGACATAGGAATAAACACCCACGCTCAAATTATACCCAGATTCATAACAAACCTCACGAATAACTTGAAGATTTAATAGAAGTTGATTTAACAAGACAAAACCATACAGAAAAAAGTTGACAACCGTCCAAAGCCAACCGACCTCATCAGGAAAGCAGAACCACGGCAAGCCATTGTAACCGAAGAAAAAAATAAGTTCCATAACACCGATTGCTGCAAGTCCGAGACTCCCCACAATCCATTTTATTTCCAAAGAATCACGAAACATCCATCGAACCAGCAAAGTAAAACATAACGTCAATAGAATCAGTAAAGGCAAATAACTAATCGGTCCCTGTTTAAACAATCCCCATAATCCACTAAAAAAGTCTTCTGCAGATTGTTGTTTCGTTCCCCTAAGCGGCATAATATACTTTTTACTGACATAAGCCTGTTTTCCATCAAACTCCACTTGTGCCCATGTACCCTCCATTTTCAACACGTGGACCGTATCTTTAGAAGCTAATTTTCCAATCACGTCAAACTCGGTTCCCGCACCGGAACGAACATGAAGAGAACCACGTGAAACCACCCGGTAATCTTGGGCATCCACAACTAATGAAAAAAATATACAGAGTAATAAAAAACAATATTTCATAATGATCCCCAATTTATTCACTAAACGCCAAGTAAATATTTACAAATATATAATTTTTAACGGAATCTCGTGTTTTACTAACGTAATTTATCACAAACATCAGGAGGGATGCATGAAACAGAATGAATAAAAAAAACAGGTTCATGTTTTGAACCTGTCTCAACACAAAAAACACCTAATTCTAATACAAATACAACTTACGAAGTTTCTCCACGTCCACCCCCAACTGCTGCACTAAAAACTTATCCATTCCGCCATAATTCTCGTCTATCGTGGTTAATGCCATTTCGATATACTCTTTCTGCACGGAACTAATATAATACATACATTCTGCCATCTTATTATCCCCGTAAAGAGCTTTCATCGCCTCCATGGTCACACCTGTCAACTCGTTTGTCAGCATATAGTCTTCAATTATCGTTTCCCGCTCAACACCCAAAGCTGCCAAAAACAAGGCTGCCGCAAATCCGGCCCGATCCTTTCCAGCCGTGCAATGGAACATCAACGGGGTCTTGTCCGTCTCCATCAACGTTTCGAAAAAAGATTTATATTCTGCCTGAAAGCTGATAACAAACTCCCGGTTCCCGTCTACCAGATATTGTTTAGCCCCCTCCACATCCCCTCTTCTGATAACATCCGAAACATCAATGGAAGACAAATTTCCGGGTTCGATCGGATAATTAATACAATTCACAGTTGTCGTGGGAACCTTATCCGGTTCTGCCTCTTGTTCGCTACTTGAACGGAAATCGATCACAGTCTTTAAAGGGATCGTTGCCAAATACGCTAAATCATCTTCCGTTAGACTGTTACACTTTCCTGAACGGAACACTAATCCCCACTTCACCCGGCGTCCATCTTTCGTTTTATAACCTCCCAGATCCCGGAAATTAGACTGTCCCACCATCGGCAATTGTCTTAATCCCAAGGCCGTTCTAGCTCCACCGGCCCATTCCAAGCAATAGAGCTGATATTTTCCCGTGTTCAATTCCGTCGTTCCCTTCGTATTTCCTTGTAACAAAGGTTCATCAAAAAGAATAGAATTACTATTTTCCCCGCCATACACTTTCCACTCCCCCTCTTTCAATATCTCGATATTGGTCTTTTTAGACTCTTTATCGGCTTTTATTGTCGCGTAAGAACTTATATCCGTCCCCGAATACAAACTCGTATCGATTGAATCATCATCCGAACAGGCCACCACTCCAATCAACATGGCAGAAACAAAACACCACTTACTCATTCTTAATAAATACTCTTTCATAATCTTTTTTCTTTTCATTTGACGCCACAAAGAAAAGCTTGTAATATTACCGAACGATTACATTCTTGTGAAAGAACGATTACAACTATTTATCCACATTCCCTTGTATTATACCCCGGAATAACGTAATTTTACCATATGATCATCAGTGCAAGCAGAAGAACAGACATCCCTTCATTCTACTCAACATGGTTTTTTAACCGTGTTCGGGAGAAACATGTTCTTGTACCGAACCCCTTCAACCCAAAACAAATCAGCCGGGTCAAACTAACACCGGACGTGGTGGACTGTATTGTATTTTGGACCAAAAATCCGGCTCCGATGCTCGATAAACTTAACAATCTAAAAGATTTCAAATATTACTTTCAATTCACACTTAACGCTTACGGGAAAGAAATTGAATCCAATCTACCCTCTTTCAAGCAAAGAATAGACACTTTCAAACACCTCTCAGAGCTCATTGGTAAAGAGAGGGTTATCTGGCGTTATGACCCGATCTTGACAAACGAAACCTATAACACGGATTTTCACAAAACTACTTTCTTCAAAATTGCCACACAGCTCAAAGATCACACCGAAAAATGCATGATTAGCTTTATTGACTATTACAAACATATCCGTCCGTCCCTCTCTTCCTTGAATATACACCCGCTTACTCTGGAAGAGATCCGGGAAATGGCATATTCTTTCCGGCAGTCCATCTCCTCGATCTCGATCCAACTGAACACATGTACCCGGAAAATAGACCTTTCCGCTATGGGGATCCCTGCCGGAATGTGTATTGACCGGGAATTAATAGAAAGACTCACAGGCTACCCGATTTCCGCTCAGAAAGATAAAAACCAACGAGACGTTTGTCGCTGTATTGAAAGTATAGACATCGGCACCTACGACACCTGTTTCAATGGCTGCCTCTATTGTTACGCTAACACGGCCGAACACAAACCGCTCCGTAACCTACAAAAGCATACCCCCACCTCCCCGAAACTCATTGGACAGGTAAACGATGACGACATCATAAAAGATCGAGCCATGTACAGCCTCAGGTGTGATCCCACGTTATTCTGACAAAACTAAAGCCACCCTTTCAACTCATCGGGCAACACTGGCATTGCTCCCGTCTGACTACAAACAAAAGCGGAAACCTCCACGGCAAAACGATGAGCCTCAAACATTGATTTCCCTTTCAAAACAGCAGCACAAAATGCTGCCGTAAAAGAATCCCCGGCCCCCACCGTATCTGCTACCTTCACATGAGGGGTATCCAAAAATGAGTGTATATCGCCTGCAAACACGTAACTTCCCTGCACCCCACACGTAAGTATCAACACATCCAGATCAAACCGATCCATCATCTCCCTACACCTCTTTTCTACCGATTCTTCCGACAATTCTAATAAATCGGATAAAATACCCAATTCTTCATCATTCAATTTCAATATATTACATCGGGCCAAAGAATCTTTCAAAACCTCTACCGTGTAAAAATGCTGACGAAGATTTATATCAAAAACTTTATATGCCTCCCCGGACATGGCCTCCAAAAATCGGTTCAACGTTGTACGAGTTACCACATTCCGTTGAGCCAGAGACCCAAAACAAACACAACGAGTCTGACAAGCCAATCGATCAAGTTCCGGAGTATACGGCACGTTATCCCACGCCACGCCCTGTTTTATTTCGTAACAAGGAATTCCCTCTCCATCCAGCGTAACTTCAACGATACCCGTCGGGAAAGACACCCGTTCCACCCAATAGCGTAGCCCCTTCCCGTTAAAATTTTCCAGAATCTCATTCCCCAACACATCTTCCCCCACTGCACTCACCACCCGGCTATCAAAACCGAATTGCAACATATGATAAGCAAAATTAGCAGGAGCTCCGCCAATCCTTTTTCCTTCCGGAAACACATCCCAAAGAACCTCTCCGATTCCCACGATAATATCATTCATCATCACGTGTATTTAGTCATAAAATGCATATACAAAAGAAGGCAATTGATATGAAAAATCGGTATTTCCCCAAACGAATATTTTGAGAAATACCGATTTTTATAATCATTAACCAAAGACTCAACTTTTCAACTCCGTCATTTTTCAACACTAGGCAATTATCATAATAGGGACTAGAAGAGGTGGCAAAATAAAAATCCCGGAAATATAGAAATACACTATAAAATAATGACCGAATTTGACTCCCTATCAATATCCTTACTTCTGTTGAAAGCGGAACTCATCCACCATATCCAGTAACACAGCCCCATAACGTTCCACGATCTTTTTCCCGACCCCGGGAACTGCCAGCAATTCCTTTGAATTTGTAGGTAGCGTGTTGCTGATTCCCAACAAAGCCTTCTGCTGTAATACCGTGTACACGGGTAATTTCAATCGTTCAGCTTCCTTGTTCCTCCAAGCTCGAAGAGTTTCATATAACTTCGAATGTAGTATATCAGGGGCAATCTCCACTTTTTCCGTTCCGGCACGTTTCGCCTTAATCTTCACCTTCGGGGCATCAATTAACGCCTTCGCCTTCGCCCGCAAATAATCTTTTACAGAAAAACCGTTCCCGATCACTTTCAACGTTTCCAGTTTCAAATTCACCTCTCCCCGAAAACGTTCCATATTTTGTTCCACCAACTTCCTCACCTCCTTGTTATCAATCTCCGGGATAGCCTCTTCCAAGAATTTTCCCAAAATAGCCATCGTATGTTCCCGGAAATATTCCGCCCCCTTCTTCACCCGGTCTGCGATCACCGGGTCCGCCTCGTAATTCCCTTCTTCCGGCATCAACCGTTCCAACTGGTTCTGAAACCGTTCGGCCACCGCCAACAATTCCTCCGCACACTTGGCTCCCGCCACCCGGTAACGTTCCACCCAATCGGGATACAACCGACGCAACTGCTCATCCAACACCCGGTACAAATAATGTAACCTCCACCGAATCGTCTCGTAATCGAATTGTTCCAGCAACAATTCCCTGAAATAAGACTGCCGTGCTTGTTGCAATTCCTCCTTATTCGGCACCTTCTGTTCCGCCTCCCGCACGAATTCATCTATTGCCCCATCGCTTACCAGCGAACGCATGGTTACCGGAGAACTCAACACAAGCCCCTCGAACGTCTTACAACGACTCAACGCCACATACACCTGCCCGTGAGCAAATGCTGCATTGGCATCCACGATCGCCCGTTCAAACGTCAACCCTTGGCTTTTATGAATCGTAATCGCCCACGCCGTTTTCAACGGGTACTGCTTAAACGTTCCCTCCACCGTCTCCGTGATCTCCCGCGTCTCCTCGTCCAGCGTGTATCTCGTGTTCGTCCATTCCTCCGGGGTCACCTGAATCTTCAGACCATCCTCTTTTCCTACCACCTCGATGGAACGGTCATTAATAGCCGTGATTTTACCGATTTTCCCGTTGTAGTAACGCTTTTCCGGTGATGAATCATTTTTCACGAACATCACCTGCGCCCCTTGTTTCAGCACCAACGTCTCCTCCGTGGGATAAGAATAAGTGGGGAAATTATCCTTCACTTCTGCCTTGAACGAATAAGCCCTAGTGGATAATTCTGCCATTTTCACGTCGTTAATCCTTTGTGCCTGGTGATTATGTGTTGTCAACATGATATACCCCTCGTCATCCGAAGGCTTGAAATCCGGTACATACCTCCGGTTCAACATCTCCAACACCGCAGCATCCACCCGGTTCTCTCGCACTCGATTTAGCAGGTCCACGAACTCCCGGTCTTGTTGCCTGTAAACGTGTTTCAACTCGATTGCCACGTAACGGGTTGCCGCCAGAGCCTTACTATGAAAAAAGAACGCCGAGGCGTAATGCTGTTTCAATAACGCCCATTCGTCCTCCTTCACCACGGGAGCTAACTGTTGCAAATCACCGATCAACAACAACTGAACCCCTCCGAAAGGCTCGTTCTTGGAACGATAACGACGCAACATATCATCCACCGCATCCAGTAAATCTGCCCGCACCATACTGATCTCGTCAATCACCAGTAAATCAATCGTCTTGATAATATTGATCTTTTCCCGGTTGAACTTGTGCGTGTATTGCAATTTTTCACCTCGCTCCACCGTATCCGAACTTCCCGGTACGTATGGCCCGAACGGCAACTGGAAGAAAGAGTGGATCGTCACCCCACCCGCGTTAATTGCCGCCACTCCCGTGGGAGCAACCACAATCATCCTTTTGGGTGATCTCCGTTTCAATTCTCGCAGAAACGTAGTTTTTCCCGTTCCCGCTTTTCCTGTAAGAAACACGTTCACTCCCGTATATTCCAAAAAATCATACGCCAATTCCAGTTGAGGATTACTTTCCATGAATCAAGATTTTACACGAATTATCATTCTATTCGGCCTTCACAGACACGCAACTCGTACAAAGGTAGAAAAATAATCTATTCGTATCACGGCAATGACACACAATCACGTAAACCTCTTGATATTTTCGATTATTTTTTAGGATTATTCTTTACAGATTCATATATTTGTAGAAATTACATACAATACCATTTATGAGATTTCAAAACTTCATCATGGGCATTCCGTATCGGGTTCGTGCCTAATTTAATCCCGGAAAAATTCCTCCGGACTTTTTTTTAACTTTCCTCCTAACCGGAAAGCATCAAGGTATTGTTTTCTCACTTTTAATATTGATATAAAATTACCATGAATAACTGGAAAAAGGTATTCGCAATTATATGGACAGGACAGTTTTTCTCCATACTGACCAGTTCTCTCGTTAATTTTGCCATCATTTTATGGCTAACCTTTGAAACTAAATCGGCAGAAACTTTGGCTTTCGCCACGATTGCCGCCATGTTACCGCAAGGCATCTTAGGTATGTTTTCCGGAGTATTTATCGACCGGTGGAGCAGGAAGAAAATCATGATCCTGTCTGACAGTTTCATTGCTTTCTGCACACTTATTCTAGCCTTTTTATTTTATTTCGAACAAGCGGAAGTTTGGCAAATCTATCTATTGTTAGCACTACGATCGATAGGTTCGGCTTTCCATGCTCCTTCAATGCAAGCATCTATCCCGTTACTCGCTCCAGAATCTCAATTATTACGGATCGCCGGGATCAACCAGATGATCAATTCTGCCTGTAATATAGCTGGACCAGCTTTAGGCGCCCTAGCCATTACCACGCTGGCCATGCCTGTCGTGCTTATGCTTGACGTAATTGGTGCTGTACTTGCATGTATCTCGTTAGCTTTCGTCAAAATACCAAACCCTCCTCCTAGCGAACTTGCAGAAAAAAATAACATTTTTCAAGACTTAAAAGAAGCTCAGAGGGAAGTAGTTAGCCACCGGGGAATGTCGTTATTATTAATACTCTCGATCATGGCTACATTCTTTATCATGCCCGTCAGTGTACTCTTCCCTTTAATGACCCTTAATCATTTTTCGGGAGATGCTTTTCAAATGAGCCTAATTGAAGCCATTTGGGGTGTAGGATCTCTATTGGGAGGAGTTGCTTTAAGTATCAGGCAGTACAAAATCAATAAAATCACATTGATCAACCTAACGTACATTCTCCTGGGAACCGGATTCACTGCTTCTGGTCTACTCTCACCCAATGCTTTCGTCTGGTTCGTCGTGTTTACCGCATTCGAAGGCATTATCGGATCAATATACTTTGCTTCTTTCACGGCCATTATTCAAACGAAAATCAACCCGTCTATCCTCGGCCGAGTATTTTCCATATACATGAGCCTAAATATGCTTCCCGCCATGTTTGGATTGATGAGTACCGGATTCCTTGCCGATCACGTGGGGATCACAAACACTTTCGTTATTGGTGGTTTTGTGGTACTCGCAATCGGAGTTGTGTCATTCTGTATCCCGTCATTGTTACAAGTTGGGAAGCTAACAATTGGCAAGAATACCAGAAATATCTAAAAACAAAAAACTATCGGTATACAAGTCTATAATCAACAAACTTGTATACCGACAATTCTCTACTCTATGTAATTACGAATCAATAATTAATTATTTGTTAACAAATACTTTATACACATTCAATCCGTTGGGTAAGAACTCCACTAAAGTATTACAATATTATAATCGCTCATTTACGCCTTCTTCTCCAAACCCATACGCCCCCCATAACAATGCCTAGAGGCAAAATGAACAAAGCGAACCACTTTAAAACAATTAAACCTGTTTCTCCTATTTTAATGGCATTATCCACAGGCGCAGGACGACTCACATCTACAGGAAACACGCCATCTCCCAATACCCTAAAACTTTCCATGATTAAAGAATAATTATTAGAGTTAACATCATTTCTCGTGCGAGTTAATTCCCCGTTACTGATGCAATCAGCACATCCAACAACTAAAATATGCTGTTTTTTACTCCCGACCTCTCGATCAAGCATAACCATTAAAGGATAACTTTTCTCTTGTTCTCCCGGTCCCAATGTAGCTACCTGATTAACAAAATCTATCGTTTCCTGTTCATTCCAACAGCCTTTAGCAGATGTTTCCAAAATTGGTGTTATCCGAAAATCGGATTGCCCATTACAATTTATAGCAACAGCTCTTGGCATCGTGATACATTTCCCACTAGCTTTATTAGAAAAAAATTCTGGAGAAAAATGAATTGCCTCGGAAGTAATTTCTCCTAAAATCAAATCTTGCTGATGCTGTTTATGATTTTGCACCAAAATTCCAGGCTCAAAATAAACACCTAACGAACGTGTAACAGGATTCAACAATTCTTGCCTAGTGGCTGTTGCCAAAATAAATAAATTCCCTCCTTTATCAACGTATCGTTGCAAATACTCTTGTTCGTCATCTGTCAACGGCTTTTTCAAGTCAGCAATTACCAAAACATGAATATCTCCGGGTATCGTATCTCTTAAATCAACCTCCTCGACATCAAACCCTATATTTACCAAAGAATACCGGAAACCAATATTTGCGGCAAAAGCCGAATAATCCCATTCGCCAACCTGCCGAATACTACGTTCATCATGACCTGTCAAAAATCCAACTTTAGGAGGAACAATCGTTAATCTCTTCAAAGCTGCAATTATTTCCCTCTCGCCAGGATTAGCTTGTCCATCATTATAAATTCGCAAAAATGTTTTACGACCATTTTCCCGTTCCAACAAACGTACAAAACGATTACCTTCCGAAGTCAAATCAATTTTCTCCCGAATCTCTTCAGGAGAAAGGAATTTATCAAAATCCAAATCTTCTACTCGTGCCAATTCTCTTGCCCGTTCCTCCATGCTCAAATTCGGATACAACTTATCCAGTATCGGATTATCTGTTTGATCATAATAATAGACATAACGCATCTGAATTTCTGGCTTAAAACGAGTAAACTGCCGAAAACCACGAACATCATACACACGATTAGCGGGTAACCCTTGCCAACGATGATCATCCAACAAGTTTACATAGGTTGTAATTGTTAAACCTCCGTCTAATGCTTTCATAACCTCTTGACTTCCCTTACTAAGCGTCCTCGACTTATCTTGAGTGACATCACAATACCACATGCAAGCAGGACGAGTACAAACATATTCCAATAAAAGAACAAACGTCAGAATACCAATACACGTTACAATACAACGAGACTTTGAAATCACTTTTCGTTCAGAATGCAATTTCAATACAGATAAAGACAGAAACAACCCAATAACAATAAAGAAATAAAATAAATCTTCACTACAGATCAACCCATCGATCATTTGATTAGCTTTTCCTGAAATTGAAAACCAATACGTGATCTCTTGCACAACCTCGATATTTCCACCTAAAGACGGCAAATAATTCAGAATCGCCAACACGGCTAAAGTCCCCAATGCCGCAACAACTTGATAAGAAGTAATAGATGACATGTACAGTCCAATAGCCGCATAAGTACAAACTATCAAGTATAAACCGACAAGTCCCGAAAACGGTAACCAAAAATCTACATTTTCAATAATACATAATCCGAGAAATACATAAATCAATAAAATACAAATCAGTATTAGATTATAAATCAACAGAGAAATATATTTCCCTAAAATAATCGAACTATTACTAACCGGAGAAGAATACAACAATTTAATCGAACCACTACTCCTTTCCCGGCTCATTAACCCCATTGTCAATAACGGAACATACAGGAACAAAGAACCTTGCAACGAAGAAAATAAACCCCTTATACCGGAATAACAATTTGCCGTCACTCGATATAAACCAACACCCATAACACTGTCCCGAACTTCCATAGCCATACTTCCCGTAAATTCAATTCCGGTCTGTACTGCAAATATAAACAAGCCAAGCTATCGGGGAACAGAACATATTCCTCAATTCATTTTTTGCTATTTGGAAAATCATGCTTTCTAGTTTAATTTTTTATTTGACAACTGTGCAAAAACAGAATCCAAAGATTCTCGCTCCAAGGTAATCTCCCTCAAATGCCATTCTTGCAATACACTTTCCCGAACCACCTGTTCCAAAATATCTTGCGAACCGGAAAAAAACACTCGACAACAATTCTCCGTCAGCATTTCCACCTGCTCTATACCCGGAATCTTTTCCAACACTTCTCGATTAGGCAAATTACCCATCGTCACGACAAAAGAATCAGGTCGTGCATAATTATTAAACTCTTCTATCGTTCCTGAAAAAACCACCTCGCCATGTTCAATCATCCTGATCTCATTACAAGCCGCCTGTACTTCCGGCAAAATATGCGTGGAAAGCAAAACAGAACGTTCGCGTGCAATTTCTTTAATCAAATGTCGAATTTCAATAATTTGATTCGGGTCCAATCCATTAGTCGGTTCATCCAACACCACCAATGCCGGTTGATGGATAATCGCTTGAGCAATCCCCACTCTCTGTTGGTATCCCCCCGAAAGATGACGAAGCACTCGCTTACTAAAATGTGCGATTCCACACTTTTCTTTTACCCGTTCCACCGCATCGTGAACATCTTTCTTGGCTATTCCTCTCAATCTCGCACAAAATCCCAGATATTCATCCACATTCTGATCAGTATACAAAGGAGGTGTTTGAGGCAAAAATCCTATATACTTTTTTGCTTCGATAGGATTTTCCGCAAGATCCACGCCATTAATAAAAACTTTCCCACGGGTTGGACTCAACACCCCACAAATAATATTCATTGTTGTCGATTTACCTGCCCCGTTTGACCCCAACAATCCCCAAACACCTCGCTTTCCAATCTCCAAATTAATATCTTCCACCGCCCATTGTTGACTATATCGATGGTACAAATGCTCTATTTTCAATATGCTTTCGCTCATACCTTTACAATTCTATTCATTTTGCCATTAAAAAGTCCAGTCTGCACCTCTTTGCTTTTTATAACACACATCCACTATATTACCGAAATCATTCTCACTCTTATAAATCAATCTCGTTCTCAGAGCGTTCACGGCATCTCGACTAAAATCAATCACGCAGAAAGAACCGTTAGCCAAGCCTATACCAACACATTCATTGCCAAAACTTTCTGTATCTATTGCAGAAATATTAGCTTCAAACGTATAATAATCCGTTTGCAAAACACCAGATTTCCAATCGAAAAGAGTCAACCGATTACCATTAGCTATTATAAAATAAGGAGTATTTCTCGCGTACAACGTACGGAACAAACATGAAGATGGATCCTCGATACAATTTTCAAACCCTTTCACTTCCTGTTGTTCAACGCTACTAGCAACTGCCATCGGTCCAAACAGCATAAAAGAACTCAAAGTAAAGCGATATAAATAATATACATTTTCCGGGGAACGCATCAAAGCCTGATACCCCTGCTCGATACTTCCATTTCCATACCAAGCCCCGATATGCAGCACTTCCATATCTCCCGTATTATCCAAACGAGCCATCCCGGGTGTTTTATACAAATTCTCACTAACATTAATCGGCATCACCTTCCCCGCCTCGGTCATATTATAATCACTGATTGCCAAAAAACGATGCTGATCATAATCATACAACACGGTGAACATCATCTGCTTCACACGATTATTCAACAATCCTTTCCCATTCAATTTTTTACCTTCATAATCCATCGGGATATCTAAATAAAAACCGGAATTAAACAACGCGGGAATAGTTTTCTTCCGGGTATAAATCGAACCATCTTGCGACACGGCCAACGAAATATTTTTCATTTCCATAATCTCGATAGGACGAAAATCTCCCGGAAAAACTTGATTATAAAACGCCTCTTTCAACACAATATCTTTCTTGAAACTCTGACCGGATACATCTACACAGTCTTCCGGATCACGTTGAATCACCCATAAAGCACTTAAAGCATTCTGATTTGCACAAAAATGCTCAACCACACGCAAAGGACTTTTCCCCAATTCCACGTCCGGATTCATTTTTTTCCAAACATCCGGAAATTCTTCGTAAGTATATGCCGTTACCCCGCTAACAGGATCCCGATCTGCATATTCACGCACGAATGAAAGACTCGATTTTCCTTCTTTCTCTGACAATATAACCCAACCGTTCTGCCCGTATTCAGCGGTAATTTCTAAATTCGTTTTCCCAAAATAGGAAACACCACTCGTACGATCAGTAACTTTCAAATAAAGCACATCCGAAACCAATGTATCGAAAACGTATTTCAAATTCCGATCAGTAGAAATAACTTTCTCCAAAAACGACCATTCGTAAGCCAAATGATCTTCCACGCTATCCATTGCAAAATGGAAAATCGGACTAATCTCCAACTCCGTCTCAATCGGTACACTATAAAACGATTGATTAAAATCCACCGTTATACCATTCATCGTCCGATAATCATAATTACCTTCATCTCCATAGCAACCTGTCAGCAACAATCCGACCACGATCACCCATAATATATTTATCATTTTCATAAGATTCCAAATAAAACAATTAATAAATAGGAATTTCCATAGGATCACCATTCGCTTCCGTTATACCATTCAAAGCAATATATGCCTTAAATTCCAATGCGTATTTTCTCAAGGTAACCGGATCAACTCCCGACAAATCATTAACTTTCGTACATAATATGAATTGTTCATATTTCAAGGGAGAATAAGTCCCTAAATAACGCTCCATCTCATCATCCCACCACAACGGTTTAGTCGGTACATTATTAAATACAATACAGGCATACCTGTAAGTCTCCATCCCCGGCATAAAATAATCGTTAGTCACGATAGCCAAAGTCAACACGACAGGAGCACTCAATGCATCGTTTTTCACCAGAACAAAAGAGAATGTATCAACCACCTGTTCCGGCCTAAATAAAGGATTCTCCGGTAATCTATAATTTCCCGGTAAAGCCGATGTCAATGAATCGACAACCTCGATCCGATAACTTTGCGCTTTTTTCAAAAGATCGCCTTTCAATTGAAGTTCAAGCTTCACTTCCAATTCGTCATTCTCCGGATAATGAGAAAAAGAAAACTTCAAACTATCACGATCAGCCATCGTCCATTGGAGAAAATGTCCCGAGTTATAATCCATCAACTCATCATTCTTACAACTTCCCAAGGTGGCTAACAAAAAGAAGAATAATATATATTTACTCATGATCTTACATTGTTAAATTAATAAATTAATTCTATTTTAGGAATCGGGAGAACAAACTCTGTTTTATTATTACTTGAAAGTTCTCGATTCAAGCGTTTAAATTGATAAAACACCTGTCCTTCTCCATAAAAATCTTTACGCATATCCGCCAACAACGCCTTCTCAAAATCATCAACCGAACGAATATCCAATTTTCCTCCCGCAATACCTCTTTCCATACGCACCTCATCCAATTTCTGCACTCCTCCTTCCGTATCTCCATTCTTATACAAATATTCGCTGACGATATAATACATCTCACTTAACCGAATTACCGGTAAAAGATCACTACCATAAGTATCTCCATTATCCTCGTCGTATTTCACAGAAATACTATAAAACCAATTCACTGTCCTAAACAGATCTTTCCTCCAATCTTCAGCATCCATACCGGTTAAATAAGAACACAAATACAAACCTCCCGTTCCTTTTTGCCAGTTAGCATATTCTTCGGCTACTTTAGATTTGGAAAAACCACAAATCACCCCATCGTACAATTTCGGATTCACGCCATAATCTCCGGGAGAAGTAAAAGAAAAACAGTTATAGGTCCTTCCATTTTCTTCATACGTGGCTTCAATAACTTCTTGAGCTTGTTCCCGTGCAAGCGCTTGTTGACCGTCATACATATACGCCCGGGCTAAAATAGCCGTTGTCGCCCAATAATTCATCCTGTAACCACGGTACATATAAAATATATCCCGCGGAAGATTGTCATCCACAACACCTCGTCCTCCTTCTATCCGATAATAAGTCTTACTCCATATCCTATTTTCCGGTATAATATCCACCTCTGACAATAATTTTTTAGCCTGTTTCAAATCACGGATAATTTTATTCATACAATCTTTCACGCTTTCCCTATCACCGAATAACGTACCGTAATCCTCCATATAAGGAATATACTTTTTCTGGTCAGCCACAACTGGTGCCGGAGCAAAAAGACGCAACAAATCCAAATGAATAAAAGCCCGCAAAGCCAAAGCTTCACCATAAATCATATTCAACTCCATATCCTTGCCTGAAAACAATGTCGCATCGGCATGAGCTATATGGGAAATCAAATTATTACAATTTGCAATCGCATTATAAGCCTGTTCCCACAAGGACGACAAAATTGCTTCAACTTTATCATTATCATACATCGACCAAGCCATATAATAATAAGCATGATCAGAAGGTATATAATTCAAATGATAAGTCTGTCCCAACACCTCATTCATACCCCATGTCAACTCCCGTCCATACAATGCGAAATCCGCCAAATCCTTATATATCCCGTTCAATGCATTCCTGTAACCATCACCATCAGTGAACAACGTCTCTTCGTTCACTTGATCATCCGGAGAAACATTCAACCAATCACTACAAGCGGCCAAGCCCAATAACAGGCCTATCATAATAAATTTTCCAACTATTCTCATAACAACAAATATTATAAACTAACACTAAGAGAGAAATTGATATTTCTTGCATAGGGATAACTCAAACCACGTTCGGCTTTAACAGAAGACAAACGAAACAAGTCATTTGCGCCCACTTCAAAACGCAAAACCCCTAATCCCCATTTTTTCACCATCTCTGATTTGAAATCATAACCTAATGTCAATGAATTCAATGACAACACATTATAATCTTGTACGAAACGCTCTGTTGGATTCGTTTTTAAAGAATAAAGTGCACTCTTCTGCAAAGCTTTGAATTTAGTGTGATCACCTGGCTTTTGCCAACGTTTCGTCAACACCCGCTTATCAACATTGTAATTATAAACATCTACATTTTCCACTTTTTCTGCCAATGTACTATTATAACGTTGACCACCAAATTCATACAAAAAAGTCGCGTACAAAGAAAAACCTTTGAAACTTACATTAAAACCTAACGTACCTTGCGCTTTCGGTTCTTTATTACCAACAATCACCTGTTCATTAGTATTCCATACCGTCGTAATATCCCCTTTTTTCGTCAATAATAATTCTTCCCCTGTCGCGGGATCAATACCTAAAGAACGCATAGCATAAATAGAAGTTAATGACCCTCCTTCAACATATTGCGTAAAAGGCTCCAAACTGGTACTATTATACATATTTTCCCGGAAATACTCATTTACCCGCTCATTATAAGCCTTCAAACTCTCGGCAACTTTCAATATCTCATTCTTATTATGGGCTAAATTGGCGAACACATTCACCATCCAATCCCGACTCTGGTAAACCCTTCCACGCAAATTAATCTCAACTCCTTTATTCACCACCTCTCCAACATTATCCACGTACGTCCGGAAACCGGAAGACGCAGGAATCGTTACATCATTAATTAAATCCACCGTTTTATCCTTATACCACGAAGCTGAAAGCTGTAAAACCCCTTTCCATAATTCCAAATCCGCCCCAATATTCAACTTACGAGTTTTCTCCCATCCCAAGGACATATTTCCCAAGGCCATCAAAGTAGCCCCGTAACCAGTTTTATACCACTCATCATTTTGTATCTGATAAATTGTTTGAGCGGAATAAGGTGCAAAATTCACTTTTCCGGTTACCCCGTAAGATCCCTTCAGTCTAAACGTATTCACCCATCCCGTTTGCTGCATAAAAGCAAAATTGTGAAAATTGATTCCCACTCCTCCAGACCAAAAAGGAGCAAACTTCCGATCACTACCGAACTCAGACGAACCGTCCGAACGGAAAGCAACATCTAATAACCAAATATTCCTATAAGAATAATTCAGCGTACCAACCACCCCGAATAAACGGGTTTTATTCTGATTAGCAGTAGGTTTAGTAACAATTTCTTGCGCATAATTCGGTGAATGCAAAATACCCGAAGGAAATCCCCGGTAAAAAGCATTCAAAGACTCCGTGTTGGAAGTTCGGATATTAAAACCTACATTCAAATTAATATTATGCTCATTCAAAAAATAATTATATGCTGCAAATACATTAGCATTCCATGATAATTCGTCTCCTGATGTCGTGTGTAACTCCCCGGAAGAAACATTACTATTAGACAATGGTCGAGTATTATGTCTGGATTTCGGATCTATAAACTTCTCATGTTCCGAACCGGTTTTAATAACACTAACCTGCCCTTTCAATTGTAAATGAGGCGTTACATACCAGTTCACATTCAAATTATCAACGAACTCCTCTTGCTCCGTCTTGTCAAAACTTTTCAATCCAGCTTCATACAACGGATTAACTGTCGTATTCCCGGTATTGTCGTGCCAAGTAGTTGTTTCCCATAACCATTGACCATACTCATCTTTCATCTCATCATAAGGTAACTTTTTAGTATAATCCGAAAAGATACCATAAGGTGATTCCTTCGATTTTACCGATGTATAAGAAAAATAATTACGGATTTGAAAATCACCGATTCGGTAATCTACAGAAAGACCTACACCAGCCCGGTCACGAAACGACCCCTTCATAACACCGTCATTATTATTGTAATTCAATTCGACCCCGAAACGCAAATTCTCCGCGCCACTTTCCAAATAAAGACTGTGTTGATGATTAAAAGCCGTTCGTAACGGTTGAGACAACCAATCGGTGTCCACACCACGCAATACGTTAGACAACTTAGCATGATACTCCCGGTTCAACAAATCCTGTCCGAAAGCATTCGATCCCTGATACACACCACTTGCCACCTCTGCTTCCAATTTTTCCCGGGCATTCATCAAATTGTAATCACTAAGATCAGGCATCATAACAGTTCCCGTCATATTATAGGTAATCATGATTTTATTGGGCTTCGGGGCGATCGTCGTGATAACCACCACGCCATTAGCAGCCCGCGAACCGTACATGGCCGTTGCCGCGGCATCTTTCAAAATAGTAACATTCTCTATCCTGTTTGGGTCAAAATCATACAATTTCCGGGCGCTAATTTCAAAACCATCCATAATAAAAAGCGGAAGATTCGGATTGTTCTCTAATTGTGATTTACTCAATTGATCTTTATCCAATTCTTTTATTCCCACACCCGAACGTCCCCGGATATACATCTCCGGAATTGCATTGGGGTCTGATCCCCATTGATTATTCTCTTGAATCCGAAAAGAAGGATCGAAAGTTTGTAAAGCCGCAATCACGTTACTTTTCGACACTTTCAACAAATCTTCACGTTTAATGCTCACCGAATTACCCGTAAAACTTGATTTGCTGATATTACCATACCCGGTAATTACAACATCTTCCAAATTCTCCATCAAATCCTCTAAAACCACCTCTAATTCCTTGTGCTTTTTCACACTTACCTCTTTTTCCTTCTTACCGATAAAAGAAAATACTAAATATTCGGTCTCCGGCATTATTTCCATCTCAAAACGCCCATCCACATCAGTAGCCACCCCCATGTGGGTATTTTTCAAAACTACAGTCGCACCCACCAAGGGGTCACCCTGTTGATCCCTTACAACTCCTCGTACAAGTCGTTTCTTCACCTTCTCTCCTGGGGAAACCTTCTCGTTCTGAAGATAAATCAAGATAACATCATCTTGAAACGTGTACCCTAATCCTTTTTCTTTCAAGCATCTATCCAAAACCTTGTCCAACCGCTCGTTTTCTACCGTCACACTAACTCGTCCCTTCTGTTCCAAAATATCGGCACTGTACACGAAATTTTTTCCTGTAACCTCTGTCAATTTATTAAAAAATTCAATCAATGTCACGTTACTCAGCTGCAACGTCACGTTAGGATTGTCTGCGATCACGGATTGTGCCCTTAGGTTTCCAATCAATAATCCGGACCACATGACAAACAACAGGCAAGTTTTTTTAAAGATACTTTTCTTTGCTTGGCATCTGAATTGTTCTTTTTTTTTCATAATTTTATGGTGTTAAATTTTCAATAGAAATCTGTTTGCACCAGATTTCGAATATAGAGGGGAATTACCAGTTTCCCTCTGTTTTTTACTATTGCACAGACAAGATTACTTCCATGAAAACACGATCTCTCGTCCTTTCACCTCGTATTTCACATGAGCAACCAATCCTATCATTTCTAATACTGTATCTATATTATCATACCGTCTGAAATTCCCCGTGAAGTGCCGTAAACCAATAGATTCATCCTCCAATTCAATCTGGACATTATACCATCGTTCCAAATCCTTGAAAACTTCCTTCAACACACAATTGTCGTAAACCCAACATTGATTTTTCCATCCGATATAACTTTCCGAACGTACAGGAACAATAACAACAGATGTATCCGACAAACGCAATTGTTCTCCAGGTCTTAAAAGACAATCTTGCCCCAAACAATGAATGCTAACACGCCCCGACTCCAACGTTGTATACTCTTGATTTGCAGAATAAGAACGCACATTAAATGAAGTTCCCAACACACGAATATTTTGGCGGGAAGTTTGCACGTAAAAAGGACGCAAAGAATCCCGGCTCACTTGAAAATAAGCCTCCCCTTTCAACTCTACCCGACGTTCTTTTCCCACGAAACTTACAGGGTAACGCAATTCTGAACAAGCATTCAACCAGACCCGGGTACCATCGGACAATTCTAAATGATAAAAACCCCCAACCGGTGTTTGTAACACGTTATACTCTTCTTTCATCCCGACAGCTCCCGAGTATTTCAAACCTTCCAACGAATCATTTCGAATAATCCCGATAACAGACAAGGGTAATTGTCTTACCGCTGCATGCAAATCCACGATCGCGCCATCAGATAAAATCAATTGAGCCTTATTACTTCCGGGAGTAATCGCGGCAACTTCCGTGGATCCACGCAATCTTCCTCCTATCATCCCTATTTGAAACAGCCCCCCTAAAATAATTAAAATAGAAGCTGCGACCGAACCCATTACCCATAAACGACGGGTACCATGCAAAGCCCTATTTAACCTCCTCTTTCCTAAAATGATCTCTTCCCGATTTTCTTCATACTGAGACATCCGAACAAACGCCATCTCTCGCAACAACTCTAAATGTTCCGGTTCATCCATCCAACGCGACACCTCCTCCTCGGTCAAATCTTCACGATGATGCAAAATGCGAAGGGCAAATTCATAATCTTCTGGTGTATACTCTATCATCTATTATCGTTTTTACACAATACAACGACCCATAGAAAACAGGTGACAACAAAAAACAACTTTTTTCCAAAAAACTCTTTTTTATTTCAAACGACGCTTCACCAGCATGAAAAGCAAAAGAATATCTCCCCGTAATTCTTGACGGAAAAACTTCATTGCCCTCAACAAATGAGTTTTCACCGTATTTTCCGAGATTTGCATTTCTTGCGCCGTCTCCCGGTATAATTTCCCCTCAATACAACATTTAAACACAACTTCTTTCTGCTTTTCCGGCAACTTTTCAAAAAGCCGCCGTACACGCTCTAAACGAGATTCCAACTCTTCCGTATCTTGCCCTGCCAATTCGTAAGTTTCAATCACATCCCGCTCATTTGTGGCAATAACTTTCAAATGTTTCAAATAATTGAAAGCATAATTACGGGCTATCCGGAAAAGATAAGATTTCACAGACAATGATGGATCTATCTGCCTCCTGTTTTGCCACAAATTCAAAAACAGATCATGCACCAGATCCTTAGCAACCTCTTTATCATTTACAAAACTGTACACAAAATACGTCAGTTCACCATAATAAAGTTCAAATAATGTATCAAACCCCTTTCGATCCAAGCCTACCTTTTCCATCATTTTTCTCATTGAAAGGCGAAAATAAATATTTTCCCGAAGATTCACAAAAAACGCCATGCATATTTATCTTACAAACGGCCATAGTAAAGAAACAATAATCCTATTTTCCCCAATCATGTAAAAACAAGAAAGCCACCCCGAAAAAGGTGGCTTTCAATATATCTAATCAATTCAAAGAATTACTTTCCGGCACGAGCTTTATACTCTTTCAAACCGTCTTGTAAGAATTTCACGAAAGCATCCCGATCCTTATTATAACCTCTGGCGGGTTGTAATACATGCGGTTTCAATACTTTATCATTACCTTTACGGCTATCTAACAAGATATAGTTCGGTTGAGCATTCGACTCGAATTGCTTGATTTGGAAATCCGTATTCTTCTTTCCAAGCGTGTTTTTCTTTTTCCCGTCATACTCTGACACGTATACCTCCTCTGCGGGCAATTTGGTCTTATCGTCCACGTAAAGAGCCACGATGATATAATCATTCTTCAGCATTTCAAGTACACGAGGATCAGACCAAACGCTTTGTTCCATCTCACGACAGTTCACACAACCGTGACCAGTGAAGTCAATGAACAAAGGCTTATCCTGAGCTTGTGCAGCCTTCAACGCTTGATCGTAATCAAAATATCCGTCCAAACCATGAGGCAAGTGCAAGAAATCAGAGTATTTTACAGGCTCGTTGGATGCAGCACTAGCGGCACCTTGTGTTCCACCTACCTGCACGCCACTCTTCATGATCTCTTTTGCGTTGTCACGCACAATACGGTTAATATCGAAGTCAATCGTTTCTTGTGGCGGGAAATATCCGGCCAAAGCTTTCAACGGTGCCCCGAACATACCCGGGATCAAATAGATCACGAATGACATGGTAATAATGATCATAATCAAACGCGGCACTCCGATATATGGTAAATCACTATCGTGAGCGAATTTGATTTTACCCATCAAGTACAATGCTTGTAATGTGAACACGGCTACCCAGATAGCGATGTAAATCTCTCGGTCTAACAATCCCCAGTGGTAAGTCTGGTCTGCTACCATCAAGAACTTGAATCCAAGAGCAACCTCCACGAATCCTAATACAACTTTAACTGCATTTAACCAACCTCCTGACTTCGGTAGATTACTTAATTTTGAAGGGAAGAAAGAGAAGAATCCGAAAGGCAACGCCACGGCGATAGAGAATCCTAACATACCGATGATCGGACGTAATACAGATCCGCGTGCAGCCTCTACCAACACGGTTCCCACGATCGGGGCGGTACAAGAGAATGATACCAATACCAACGTGAAAGCCATGAAGAAAGCTCCGATATAACCACCTTTATCAGCTTGTTTGTCTGATTTATTTACCAACCAAGACGGTAACACGATCTCGAATGCACCAAAAAAGGATGCAGCGAAAATCATGAATATAATGAAGAAACAAATATTAGGCAGCCAGTTCGTACTCAACCAGTTGATAAATCCTGGTCCTAACAAGAACGAAATGATCAATCCTAAAGCGGTATAAATACCGACGATAGACAAGGCAAAGAAAATAGCTTTTGCCTTTGCTTTTGCTTTATTGCTATCACCATGCATGAAGAATGACACCGTCATCGGGATCATCGGGAACACGCAAGGCATCACAACTGCCAATAATCCACTACCAAAAGCGACCCAGAAGAACAACCACAAGGAATCATCCTCGGTTGCATCCTTCGTTTCATCGGCAACAGCAACAGTAGCTTTATCGGCACCTTTGTTACCCAACTCAATCGCAAAATCCTTCTCTCCCGGCACACAAGCACCTTCCTGACAAGCCTGGAATTCAACACTTCCTTTCACGGTAGTAATGGAAGGATCGGTAACTTTGATCTTTTGGGTTACGGTGTAATTATTTGAATAATACCACACATCGACTCCGAAAACATCATCATGCTTTTTACTTGGTTCACTCTCCTCGGCCGTACCCACTAATTCGATTCCCTCTCCCACTTTCTCAATAGTAATTGATGTAGGCATGGGACCACCTGCCGGGGTTGACATGGAGTAAACCGTCCACCCGGATTGAATGGTTGCTTTAAAGGTTAAAGCGTATTCGTTATCCCCGGTTTTCTTCTGGGAAAACGTCCAACTTGTCGGGTCAGACATTTGGGCGAAAACCGAAAAGGTTCCCACGAACAACGTAAAGATCAACGTCAATAGTCTCTTTTTCATAAAAAATTATTTAATAAAACATCAATTTGCATGCTTCTCGAAATCGTATGCATTATCACACAGTGGACGCAAAAGTACCATATAATTTGTTCTCACACAAATTCATGGTACTATTTTAACATCGTTTTAAGATGGAATGACAAAACTGTAAGTAAAAACACCTACTCGGGTTCTATTTCTCTATTAAAACGATTAAAAAACTTATATTCGTAAATATAAAAAGAAGGAACTCCGATCACCTTTAAATGGATATGGTGCTTAAAAGCCCACTTCCTACGCAAAGACCAGAAACCTTTTTTCAAATACGCCTCCACGAAAGGGTGTACTTTCAATACCAGATTCTTGATTTTCTTCTCCTCAACCAAGAACTCTAGCTGGTCCTCAATCTTATCAATCACTAAAACGGCCGCATCGGCTTTACCGGTTCCATGACACACGGGACAAGTCTCCGTGGTCGTCACGGTCATTTCCGGACGTACACGCTGGCGCGTGATTTGCATCAATCCGAATTTACTCAGAGGAAGTATGGTATGCTTGGCACGATCGAGTTCCATCGCCGAACGCATCTTATCGAACAACTTCTGGCGGTTTTCCGCCTGTTGCATATCAATAAAGTCGATCACGATAATACCCCCCATGTCTCGCAATTGTAACTGACGAGCCACCTCGTCGGCAGCAGCCAAGTTTACTTCCAGAGCATTTGACTCCTGATCGTCGCCCAATTTCACACGATTCCCGCTATTCACATCTATCACGTGAAAAGCTTCCGTGTGTTCTATTATGAGGTATGCTCCATTTTTAAACGAAACAGTACGTCCCAGCGAAGACTTGATTTGCTTGTCCACCCCAAAATGATCGAAGATCGGTACCTCGGTTGACACAAATTTAACGATACCTTCTTTTTCCGGAGCTATCGTGCTGATATAACGCTTAATCTCTTTACTCAATGCTAAATCATTCACATAAATGTTCTCGAACGAGGGATTCAATATATCCCGGAGAATAACACTGGTCCGGTCTATCTCTCCCAAAATTAGCTTGGGAGGCTCTATATCCCGAAGATGTTTGAACGCAGTTTCAAAACGCTCTACAAGTTCCGTCAATTCACTATCGAATAACTCGGCATTCTTGCCTTCGGCGACAGTTCTCACAATCACCCCGAAATTCTTGGGGCGTATACTTTCAATCAGTCTTTTCAAACGCTTCCGTTCTTCAACCGATTTTATCTTTTGTGACACGGATACCTTTTCCGAGAAAGGCATCAAAACTAGGTGACGCCCGGCAATACTTAACTCGGAGGTCAAACGCGGTCCCTTGGTAGAAATAGGTTCTTTCGCAACCTGCACGGCAACATATTGGCCAACAGAAAGCACGTCCCCGATCTTACCGTTTTTACTGATTTCCGGCTCCAGTTTTAACTTGGCTACAGGCATCCCCTTCCGGGCTATACATTGCTTTATATAGCTATCCAAAGAATAAAACTGGGGACTGAGATCAAGGTAATGCAGGAAGGCATCCTTTTCATAACCGACATTAACGAAAGCGGCATTCAAACCGGGCATGATTTTCTTCACTTTCCCGTAATAGATGTCACCTACCGCAAATTTAACGCTAGTCTTCTCCGTTGTCAACTCTACCAACCGCTTGTCCTTTAACAAGGCGATTACTACTTCTTCCGCTTTTACATCTATGACTAACTCAGTATTCACTACCTGATCAATTAATGTATTAATCAAAATAAACCTAAAGGCATAGCCCTTAGGTTTATAATCTCTAACTCACAAACGATGACTACTTCTTCTTGTGTCTGTTCTTTCTCAGTCTCTTTTTCCGTTTGTGAGTGGCCATCTTATGTCTCTTTCTTTTCTTTCCGCTTGGCATAATTTCACTCCTTTCTTATTTTACTTGATCTTTCACCTGATTGACGAAACTCTTCGAAGGCTTGAACGAAGGAATAAAGTGTTCAGGAATTTTAATCGTTACATTTTTAGAAATATTACGAGCGGTTTTCTCAGCTCTCTTTTTCACTACAAAACTTCCAAAACCTCTTAAATATACATTTTTTCCATCAATCACAGAACCTTTGATTGCTTCCATAAAAGCTTCAACTGTAGTTTGTACCGCAGCTTTCTCGATACCAGTGGTTCTTGAAATTTCATTCACGATGTCCGCCTTTGTCATTTTCTTTAAGTATTTAGTATTCAATATTATATTTCGTTTCTTCTAAATTTCAGACTGCAAATATATATCTTTTCCACAAACAATGAAACAAACTACCGCATTTTTGTCAATATTTTTTGTGTTCTATATATTTAATTGTCAACATCGGACACATCCCTGCACCACTTTTTCCAACAAGCCTTTACCTTGCCTGCACCTCATTTAAACTGGTAACAACAAAGTTATCACTTTCTATGATCGGGAATAAATCACGAATCATAACAAGATGGCATTGGGATTATTTTTTTTCTCCGAAATTATTCCGTAATTTGTGACAAATTTTAATCCATACATATTATACATGGTAAACAAAGTTATTCTTATCGGTAATGTCGGGGCTGACCCGGACGTAAAATATCTCGAAGGAGGTGTTGCCGTGGCAAGATTCAGCCTTGCCACGTCAGAGGTGTACAATAATAAAAACGGAGAACGCGTAACTCAAACCGAATGGCACAATATCGTTCTCTGGCGAAATCTGGCTCAAATAGCCGAGAAATACGTTCGTAAGGGGATGATGCTTTACATCGAGGGACGCATCAGAACCCGTTCCTGGGACGACCAGAACGGGGTAAAAAGATACACGACCGAGATTTACGGGGATAATTTCCAGATGTTATCCCGGAAACAGGATAACGGGGATAAACCTCAAGACACGCATATGCCACAAGCACCCGATTTAAGCGGCGGTGACGACAGTGACGATCTCCCTTTCTAAACTAAAAGATAAAAGTTATAAGATAAAAATAAAAGACAGAAACTAATTGTTTAAAGCCAGATCCATACGTTTGGAATCTTTTACTTCAAACTTTTAGTTTTTATCTTTTATCTTTTAGTTTTTATATGTATCTTTCGGCGATATTTAAGTTTAACCAATTATATAAATTTTGGACACAGATTATATTCCCCTTGCCGGGCAGATTTTTACAGGTGCATTCACCCTCATCGATTTAATTTTCGTCATTATCCTATTGCTTTTATTGTTATGCTCGGCATTAATTTCCGGTTCGGAGGTTGCCTATTTCTCACTTTCTCCCTCGCAATTGAAATACTTGGAAGACAACGGATACGAGAAGGCCCGCAACCTGCAACAGAAACCCAATCGGCTACTCGCCACGATTTTAATATCCAACAATTTCGTGAACGTGGCCATTGTCGTGTTGTCCACCTACCTGGTAAATTCATTATTTGATTTCTCGGCTTATCCCACGTTAGGTTTCATTATCCAAGTGATCGTGGTAACGTTCGTGATCTTACTGGCTGGAGAAATCATTCCTAAATTATACGCCAACCGTTCCCAGTTGAGCATGGTGATTTTCATGGCAGGTCCACTGACCTTCCTGTCTCACCTATTTCGTCCGCTATCCGCCCTGTTGATCGGCTCTACCTCTATTATCAGCAAGCGCATGGATAAAAAAGACAATTTATCCATCGACCAATTATCCAAAGCCTTGGAATTAACCAAGGACACGGCAATCAACGAGGAAAAAGACATTTTGGAAGGCATTGTCCGTTTTGGTAATATTGATGCGGTTGACATCATTCGTCCCCGCATCAATGTAATCGCTATTGACGGGAGTTCAAGCTACCAGCAAGTGAAAGAGATCATCACGGAACACGGCTACTCACGTATGCCCGTGTACGAGGAAAACTTGGATAACATCACGGGAATCCTCTACGTGAAAGATTTATTACAACATCTGGATGAGAAAGAGGACTTTCGCTGGCAGACCTTAATTCGTCCGGCTTATTTTGTCCCGGAAACCAAAAAGATCAACGACCTACTGGAAGAGTTCCAAACGAAAAAGGTACACTTGGCGATTGTTGTTGACGAATACGGGGGAACCACCGGAATCGTCACGATGGAAGACATTATCGAAGAGATCGTGGGCGACATTAATGATGAATACGACGAACAGGAAATTGTTTACACGCGGGACAAGAATGGGGCATACATTTTCGAGGCCTCCACGCTACTGAACGATTTCTACAAGATCACGGACATAGAGGAGGATTCTTTCCAAGAAGTGGAGGGTGATGCAGACACCTTGGCCGGACTGATCCTTGAAATTAAAGGGGAACTTCCTCATAAGGACGAGGTGATTACATACAAAGAACATCAATTCAAAGTACTCGAAGTTGACAACAGGCGAATCAAAAAAATTCAATACAAAAAGACCGGACAACTCCCTCTCTCGCCTATGACTGCTCCGAAGATAAGCTAGGACAAGTACCCTACAAATACACACCCCATACATACCATGAACACTGGTTAGTGTTCATGGTATGTATATGCTATGTTCATGCTATATTCATGTGCTAGACTATCGACGGAGAAAGGGATAACCAAAGGCGGACAAAGGGGCGTTCGTCGAACACTTTTAATCCCCCACTAAAACATCGCCTTCCCGTGTGCCGTGTAAGGAGCATTTATCCCTAATATCTTACACAAAGTAGGTAACAAATCCGACATCGTGTAGTTCCCTTTCAAATCGGTCTTCACTCCCGCACCGTATAAATACAGGGGAACAATCGGACGCTTCGTATGTCGGAAATAAGTATCTTCCAACTCTTTCAATTCCGAAACCCAAGTCGGATGGATACAGAAAAAAACATCCCCGCTACGCTTATGCGAGAACGAGTTCTGAACCAATCGATTTACCCCCTCCGGAAAAGAAGTATGCGTCAGTGAATAAGCTGTCATGACTTTGGCTACCCCCTCGAACTCGATCATAAAATCAGCCACTTTATCCTGCATTTCCTTCAGATTTATCTTCTTTTGCTCGATCAGCTCCCGGTTCAAATAAATTTGTCCCTGATCATAATCGGAAATCCAGTCACCCGGCCCGTAAACCAATCCCAAGTAAGACTTCAACAAGGCCACGGCCTTAAATATACTAAAATAATCAGAATTCACTTTAATTTTCCGCAAATCCTCCGGCATCAATTCCCGCATCTCGGAAAAGGTCACGAACAGCGTGTAGTTTCCTTTCCCGACCCGGGCATCCAACTTACTCACCAATGCCGCAATATCCATATCCAAACGGACCAACATATCCTTCTCCTCGCTCGAATCTATCGTGAAATCCCGGGACATATAGTCTAAACAGGAAAAATTCAAGGCCAGCAAATCCGGATCATTATCCACTCCCAATCTTTCCTCGTCAATCAATTTTTCGGCCAACACCCGTACCAATGTATTCGCATAAGGCGTGGCTTTCAAAACCCGGTAAGTATTATATTCCTTTTTTGCCCGGGCTATATCATAATAGAAATGATTCGTCAGGCGAATTCGGGCAGCCGACTTATCCTCGTCAGACAACATCATCCATCCTTTATTCACGAAATGATCGCTCTCGACCCATGTATTGTACATTCTCAACCATTCAGGCAATTCCGAACAATAATAAGAAGAGGATACCCATTTACCCGTTTTCTCGCTGAACCAGATGGCCATATCGGCACTACTTCCTCCACTCAGGACAGCCTCGTCACCATTCATGGCAACACTGAACACCCGAGACATGGGATTATTCCATTTCATGGCGCTCCCCAAGCTCATCGTCTGCAAATAATCGGGAGACAAACTTTTTATACTATCCGCCTGTTGATCACCGATCTCTGTATAACGATCGGATTGGGTAGAATACTGGCGTTTCCGGCGTAAACGATCGTACCACGCCCTCGACACGATTCCATGTTCCGTGGGTAACATACCCGTGTAAATCGATGCGTGATCCACCCCGGTTTGCGTGTAAAAATAGTTATAATTCACATTCACCCGGGTTCCTTGTTTCATAACCCGTTTCAAACCATTCTCAGACAATTCGTTACCATACATATCCATCCATTCCGGATAAAAATGGCTGATCACCACTCCCACTATCAATTTCGGTTTTTCTTCCGCAGAAACACCAGATATCCAAGCCAATACACTCGTTAACAACAACAACTTTTTCACGATCGTTTCTATTTTATAAATTCGTATTTCTGATCCCAAGTTTCAAATCCTCAGTATAGACACAAAAATAATCAGAATATGATAATTTACAACTTATAATTCTTTCAATTCTTAATTGTTTCGTATCTTTACGGCAAGAATCTAAAATAACCATATCCATTATGACTGAGAAAAAGTGCCAGTTGACAGAAAAACTGAGGAACTATGTTTATCGCTACGGAACTGAATTATCGGACGATAAATTAAAGAAAATGGGAACTTCTCTTGAGGAGATTAACGAGAATTTCTCAGACATGGAAGACATCGCGAAGAGTATCTTCGAGCAAGAGCGTATTGCTTTTGAAAAGATATTCAAAGAATACGATTTCGATGGATGGAACGCAATTGACATTCTACTACTGGTTGGAAACGAGATCCACCAACGCTTTTTTAACGTGTCACCTTCCGTCAGCTACAAATTAGCCGAGGCGTTCCCGGAACTATTCGAACAGCACAAACTGGAACGTTCCAATTTTATCTATGAAAAGATTAAAATTAACATCGAAAAGGGGATGCAACAAGGTATGTATAAAAACGACGTATCAAGTGAAATGGTTGCCCGCATGTATATTGCCAAACTGAATGATATTCACAATCAAGAAATCTATCCTCCCGAAGTCTTTGATTTCGCTACAATTTTCAACAATTTGATTGACGGGGTAATCAAAACCATCACGAACGAAGATGGATGGCAATATTACAAACAGCGTAAACAACTGTACAGCGTATTAAGTTTTAACAGGTAAAAAGAAAACAATGAGTGCAAAATATCAAATTGATGACATCGATCGCAAGATCTTGTCTCATCTTGTAAAAAATGCAAGAATTCCCTTTATGGAAATAGCCCGGGAATGTGGCATATCCGGAGCCGCTATCCACCAACGCGTGAAAAAGATGGAAGATTCCGGTATTATCGAAGGTTCCCGTTTTATCGTGAAACCCGACGCGCTTGGTTTTGGAGTATGCGCTTTTATCGGGGTTATCCTTGACCACGCTCACACCTACAAGACTGTCGTGAAAGAGATTGAAAGCATCCCGGAAGTTACAGAATGTCACTTCATCACGGGCGGCTTTACCTTCTTGATTAAATTAAGATGCAACGATCACCAGCACTTGATGGATATTCTGATCAACACGTTACAGAACATCCCCGGTATCGCTAAAACCGAAACATTCATCTCTTTGGATCAGCTTATCGAGAAACAGATAGCCCTATCCCCACAGGACAAGTAGTTTTAGATTAAATCAAACTGTCATATTTTTCTTCTTCCTGGATAGTTTGGGGGCAATCACTTTCAATACTCCAGGAAGTACTTTTACCTTTACCGGAGACTCCAAAGTATACGGGTCTCCATCAATATGAGCTTTATTCAAGTCTCCTTCCAAAATCGCCTCCCTGCATTGGATTTCGCTAAAATAAGGAAGCCGAGCGATCTTGGAATTCATAAAGCAATAGAGGAAACGAGGTATTTGATAATATTTCGGCCTCTTTAGAATACAAACATCAACCAACCCGTCCCGTAACGAGGCTTTTGGGGCAATCGAGGCATTATTCCCATACTGGGAACTATTAGCAACACTCAAAACGAAGCAATCTTCCTCCCACGTTTTCCCGTCTATATGAAACACGTAACGCTTACTGGGGTAACGAAACCACATATGTATGATTGAATAGATGTAAGAGAATATACCCCGGATCTTCATCCTACTAAAAAAGTGAGCCACTTCGGCATCAAAGCCGAAACCACTCACGTTCAACGAGTAATGGCCATTAATTTCCACGACATCAATATCTGTGGTTTCACTTTTCAAAATCTGTTTCAACGCTTTATTCATCATCTGGGAAAAACCTAAATGACGGGCAAAGCCGTTACCACTCCCCAAAGAGATCACACCAAAAGCAATTCCCGTATTTATCAAGGCAGTACCGATTTCATTTACCGTACCATCTCCACCAGCCGCAATGATATGCGTATAATTCTGATGCTTGGCCTGCTCCACGATCTCTTTCGCGTGCCCGGCATATTCAGTGAAACGTATATTGTATTCGATATCCTTGTACGCCGCAATATGCCTTATCCGGTAAGGAATCTCCCAACCCAAACCAAACCCCGATATAGGATTCACGATAAACAATATTCGATAATGAACCATTCCAATTTTAGATTTATTGATTTTAGATTTTAGATTTCCACGCACAAACCTGACGCTTTTTTGTCGCAAATCATAAATCCATTCATTTTCAATTTCTAATTGTCTTTTCGTCCGATTCCGTAATACATATAACCGAATTCTTTCATCTGTTCCGGGCTGTATATATTTCTTCCGTCAAATATAATTTTATGCTTTAATGCTTTTTCGATAAAAGTAAACTTGGGAATCTTGAATTCGGCCCATTCCGTCACCACGATCAAGGCATCGGCATCGGTCAACGCATCATACATATTATCCGCGTATTCGATACGATCACCAATCCGTCTCTTACACTCTTCCATAGCCACCGGATCAAATCCTCGTACCACAGCTCCGGCCCCCACTAATTTATCAATTAACACCAATGAAGGAGCTTCTCGCAAATCATCCGTACCCGGTTTAAACGACAATCCCCACATGGCAAAACGTTTTCCCGTCAAATCCGTCCCGAAGTGTGAAGTGATCTTTCTAAACAACACGCTCTTCTGGTTCTCGTTCACCCGCTCCACCGCTTTCAGTAACTCTAGGCTATGTCCATGATCATCCCCCGTGCGAATCAACGCTTTCACGTCCTTCGGGAAACAGGAGCCGCCATAACCGCACCCGGCATTCAGGAACTTCTTCCCGATACGGGAATCACTACCGATACCTTTCTTCACGGCTTCCACGTCAGCCCCGACAATCTCACACAAATTAGCAATGTCATTCATAAACGAAATACGGGTAGCCAGCATCGAATTCGCCGCGTATTTAGTCATTTCCGCCGATAATATATCCATGAAATAAATCGGAGTGTTATTCAATATAAAAGCATGATATAAACGTTCCATGACCCGACGGGCGCGATCACTCTCCACCCCAATCACCACGCGATCCGGAGAGATAAAATCATTCACAGCATCCCCTTCCTTCAAGAATTCCGGATTAGAAGCCACGTCAAATGCCACCTCGACACCTCGTTTTTCCAAAGCTGCTTGAATTACTCCTTTCACCTTGTAATTCGTTCCCACGGGTACCGTTGATTTCGTCACCACGACAATATAATCATTTATAATCTCCCCGATTTCACGAGCCACGTCCAGCACGTAGTGCAGGTCGGCACTCCCATCCTCATCAGGCGGGGTTCCCACGGCTATAAAAACAGCATCCGCATCCTTCAATGCCTCTCGCAACGAAGTAGTGAAAAAGAGGCGTCCGTCTTCCCGGTTCCGGGTAACCAATTCTGCCAGTCCCGGTTCATAAATAGGCATACCCCCATTATTCAACAATTCGATCTTGGCATTGTTAACATCTACACACGTTACCGTTACCCCCGTTTCCGCTAAACACGTTCCGGACACAAGTCCTACATAACCGGTTCCAACAACAGCTATTCTCATATTATCTATTTTATCTCCCTAATTAGGGTCCAGTTTTTCACTTTCGCAAAAATATAAATTTAAAATGAACAATAAGTTCCTATACCGTTTTTTTATTTAATTTTGCCTTAACGATAAAATAAACATTAGCAGCATGAAAAAAAGAATTTTTCTTTTTCCTTTACTATTACTGATGATCACGATCCTTTCGTGCAAAGATAAAACCAAGGAACAAAGCAAGCTAGAGTATAGCAAATACATTTCCGGTTTTACACAGGGAATGATAAAATCTTCCGACCCGATCTATGTTCGGTTGGAAAATAACGTTCTACAGGCAGGGGACAGTCTTCCCACGCAGATCGAAAAACTATTAAAGATCTCCCCGAAAGCAGAGGGAACCGTATCTCTACGGGACGGTAACATTATCGAGTTTACCCCCACCAAGCCTCTAAAAAACGGGCAAACATACGACATCAGTCTCTACCTGGATAAACTCGGCAAAGTTCCTTCCGACTTGTCAACCTTCCGTTTCAGTGTGAAAGTCCTTCCTCTCGTGTTTGCCTTCCAAGAAGGTAGCTTGAACATCGACCCCACGGATAACAACAGATTTTCCTACCGGGCCTCCATCACGAATTCTGATGCCGTGGCCCCCTCCGAAATAGAGTTACTTGTGAAAGCAACAATCAATGGCTTGTCCCACAGACTAGAATGGGAACACACACCCTACATCCACTACTTCACCATCCCGGACATCAGCCGGACAGATGAAACACAATCACTGGAATTAAGTTTCGATAAAAAGGTAAAGAACGGTAACGACCTTATCGTGGAGATCCCAGGTTCGAAAATATTCTCCATACTGGAAGTCAAAGCGAGCGATGAAAATTCCCAGACCATAGACATAACCCTCTCGGACAACGTGGATGCCTCTCAGGATTTACAGGGATTAATCACCGTAGATGGAGTGAATCGCTTGAATTTTAACGCACAAGGAAACATCATTCGAGTATATTCCAACGAACGGGATAAAATGCAAGGTGTCGTTCAGGTAAATATCTATAAAGGCATCAAAAACTCGTTCGGTGAAAAATTGAAATCGGATGCCACCTACAACGTCAGTTTCGCTTCTGCCAAACCCGCCGTTGCCTTCATTGGCGAGGGAACATTTACCCCGGCCGAGGGCAACGTGCTGATTCCCTTCTCCGCGGTAGCCCTGAAAGCCGTACAATTACGTGTCGTGAAAATATTCAACCAGAACATGAACTTCTACCTGCAAGACGGTAATTACAACTACAGTAGCGATTACCTGTTACGTCGGGTGGGACGCATCATCCTGGATAAGAAAATCCCACTGGAGAAAGAAGGTCACCCGATAGACGCTAACAAATGGCAGGACTACACAATAAACCTGGCTGACCATATCCAACTGGAGAAAGGGGTGATCTACCGGATCCAACTGAAATTCCAGAAATCCTACACCACCCTCGCCTGCGCTAATGAAGGACAAAACGGGATCACGGAAAACGATTGGGATTCTTCCTTTGATGACGACAATTATGATGACGACGATTACTACTATAATTACCCGTCCGACTACTCATGGGAAGAACGGGATGATCCCTGTTCCAACTCCTATTACTACGTGTCCGATCGTTTCCCCAGAAGAAACTTGATTGTCACCTCTCTCGGCCTTACTGCCAAAACCGGAAGTGACGGTAAATACGTGGTAGCAGTGAACGACCTGCTCACGGCCGCACCTGTAGAAAATTGCAAGATACTCTTCTTCAATTACCAAAACCAGAAGATTGATTCTGCCGTAACCAACAATTCGGGAATCGTAACCGCCCGAGTACAAGGGAAACCGTTCATCGTACTTGCCGTCAAAGGAAACGACAAAGCTTATTTAAAAGTAAACGATGCAAATTCTCTATCATACAGCAACTTTGACATCAGTGGCGAAGTCGTGCAACAAGGAATAAAAGGTTTCATTTATGGAGAACGGGGCGTGTGGCGTCCGGGGAATGAAATACACCTCTCTTTCATGCTGGAAGACAAAGAGAAGACAATTCCCATGGGACACCCCATTATTGCCGAACTATACGACCCGAATGGTAACGTGGTACAAACGAAACGGGAAGGACGTAACGAACACGGTCTCTATTGTTTCACCTTCAAAACAGACGAGCAAGCCGTCACGGGTTACTGGCGGGCAGTTGTACGTATCGGGGGAGTCTCTTTCTGGAAAACCGTCCGGATCGAAAGTATCAAACCGAATCGCCTCAGTATCGTGACCAATCTACCGAATGACATTCTAGGAAATGGTATCCCAGATAATTCCATTCCCGTGCAGACCCGTTGGTTGCATGGAGCCAAAACCAGCTCGCTGAAAGTCAACACCGAATTAAAGTTATCCCAGAGTAACACCACGTTCCCGGGATACAAAGAATATAGTTTTGATGACCGATCCCGTTATTTTAACTCAACCACAACGACCTTTTTTGAAGGAACTACTGATGCAGAGGGTAATTTTACCCTATCGGCCGATGAAATCAGCACGGAGAACGCACCGGGAATGTTGAATGCACTATTCACGCTGCGGGTATTCGAACCCGGCGGGGACTTCAGCATAACGACAGTTGGATTCAAATATTCACCTTATAAAGAATATGTCGGCGTGAAACTCCCAGATTCCGAGGATAACTGGTACTCCGCTGGCAAACCGATCCCCATCGCGGGAGCCGTGCTTACGGCCGACGGGAAGCCGGTTTCTGACAGGGAAATCGAAGTTGAAGTTTATACATTGGAATGGCGCTGGTGGTGGGATTCCGAAAGGGACAACATCGGATCATACGTGAACCGCTCCTACCGTAAACCGGTCTTCAATAAAACCGTGAAAAGCCAAAATGGTAAATTCAATATTGACGTTACCTGCAACCAATGGGGACGCTACTACGTGATCGCTAGAGACAAATTCTCCGGCCACTCTTGTGGAACAACCTTCTACGTAAGCTCTTGGCGGAATGACATGAACATTCCGGGGATGGCCTCCCTACTCACCTTAACCAGCGATAAAAAAGCATACCGTGCCGGGGAGAAAATAAAAATCACCTTCCCTTCTTCCGAGGGTAGCGTGGCACTCGTGAGCGTTGAAAACGGGAAAACCGTAAAAGACATATTCCGTGTTCCCACATCTGCCGGCTCCACCTCTTTCGAGATTGATGCGAACAGTGAAATGTGTCCTAACATTTATGTCAATGTCTCCCTCATACAACCCCACAAGAACCGGAACAACGACAAACCGATCCGTCTATACGGTGTACTGAACATCAATATTGATGATCCTAATTTACGCCTGACCCCGAAGATCGATATGGCACGGGAACTTCGCCCATCACAGGATTTCACGGTTTCCGTGAGTGAAAAGGACGGAAAACCGATGACCTATTCCATTGCCATTGTCGATGAAGGATTGTTGTCCCTAACCTCCTTCAAGACACCGAATCCCTTCCCCGCATTTTATGCCAGAGAGGCCCTCGGAGTGAAAACTTGGGATTTCTACGATGATGTCATCGGAGCCTTCGGGGGACGCTTGGAAAAAGCGTTTGCCGTGGGTGGTGACGAATCTCTGGAACCGGAAGAAAACCGGAAAAGCGATCGTTTTACCCCCGTGGTAATCTTTAAAGGTCCGTTTAGCATCAAGAGTGGAGAAAAGAAAACGCACACCTTCCGGATGCCTGAATACATCGGGGAAGTACGTACGATGGTTATTGCCGAAGACAACGGACGTTATGGTTCCGCCTCGCAAAGTACCAAAGTCAACAAACCGTTGATGCTCAACGTCACGATGCCTCGCCTGTTCACCCCGGGAGACGTGATCGAAATTCCGGTGACCCTGTTCGCCATGAAAGAGAACATCAAGAATGTTACCGTGAACATTAAAACCGATGATAAAATCGAAATCATTGAACCCGCAAGCAAAGAAGCTCACTTCTCCGGTACGGGAGAACAGATCATATTTTTCAAGGTAAAAATCAAGGAAAACATCGGTAAATCCACGTTGACCTTCACGGCACAAAGCGGTTCGGAAAAAGCCCATTTCAGCTGTGATGTTGACATCCGCGTACCGAATCCCAAGGTCACCCGGGTAGACGCACGGGAAGTGGCAAGTGGCGAAACCATCACGTTCAACAACACGATGGAAGGCCTGGAACCCGCTTCATTCCTCGAAATCACGTCTATCCCCGCACTAAACCTAGAACAACGTCTCAGCTATCTGATTCGCTACCCTCACGGATGCGGTGAGCAAATCACCTCTGCGGTATTCCCGCAACTCATGCTCGACCGGATCATGGATCTCAGCGAGGCACAAAAAGTAACCGCAGAATTGCACGTGAAAGACGTTATTTCCCGCTTGCGCAACTATCAAGTAAGCAACGGCGGATTCAGCTACTGGTCGAATTCCAACTACGTTTCCGACTGGGTTTCCACGTACATCACCGACTTCTTAATTCAAGCCGAGAAAGTCGGTTATCGAATCCCGACTTCCATGAAAAACTCCGCCCTTGACTACCTGGCCAAACAAGCAAACGCTTGGCGACGGGGAGATTACTACTCGGAAATCGAACAATCCTATCGTCTCTACGTACTTGCTCTTGCCGGCAAACCCAATATGGCAGCCATGAACCGGATGAAGGAAGACACCTACAAGAACCCGATCGCCCGCTGGCAACTGGCAGGAGCCTACGCTTTGGGCAAACACGAAAAGATTGCCAAAGCACTGATAGCCAATCTTCCGGCAGAAGCTGAACTATATCGTCAGCTTGGCAGATGTTACGGTTCTGACCTCCGCGACAACGCTATCATCATGCAAAGCATGATCAACATGGATATGAAAGACGAGGCATACAAGCTCATGCAGAAAATGGCCCGCAAATTCGCATCCAACGAATGGTTAAGTACCCAAGAAAGTGCTTTTGGTCTGTGCGCTATCGGTAACTACGTGGAACGATACTTCAAGGATGGCAATGGTATTGATGTCCAAATCGGAAAAGACACTTACAAGACGACAAAAACCGTGTTGCAAAAAGAGTTGGTCGTGAAGAATAATAAATCGGAAGTGACCGTGAAAAACAACTCTTCGGGAACGCTTCACGTGCGTACCATCAATAGCTCTACCCCATTAGGAGTGATCACGCAAAGCGAAATATCCGGGTTGAAAATGGCGGTCAACTATTACCGTAACGGCACTCGGAACAACGAACCCAATTATAAACAAGGAGAAGACATCGTGGCCGAAATCACGATCCAAAATACCGGAAATATCGGTTTATACGAGGAATTGGCATTAACCTTCATGTTCCCCTCCGGCTTCGAGTTCCTCAATGAACGTCTCACGACAGGCGTGAACCCGTTCCAAGGAACCGACAACGTGGACATCCGGGATGACCGGGCATACCTCTATTTCTCGCTAAAACAAGGCCAATCGAAAACTTTCAAACTTCGCTTTAATGCAGCGTACTCCGGAACGTACCTACTTCCAGCCATCACCTGCTCGGCGATGTACGATAACTCGATTACCGCCACTCTTCCGGGGAACACGATCACGATAAACAGAGAGTAATTAATTTTAAATTTTAGATTGAATGATTTCTGAATAAACAAAGGCCTTGTGTACCAGTTTTCAGTTTCTTCAATCTAAAATCTAAATTAATAACCTGCAACTTGTAACCAACCAATCTGTAACTTGCCTTCGGCAACATTTAATACATTTTTAAGAAAAAATTCATGCTTATTATTTAGAAATAGTCTACATTTGTCAAGCAAACGATTTGGATATGTGCCGAGAAAATGTAAATAAACTGATACACTTGTTCCTGCTAGCTCTGTTTTTGAGCTATTACGGAAGTATCACCTTTTTCTCGCATTATCACGTGGTTAACGGGGTTACGATTGTCCATTCCCATTTCTTTTGCGGTCACGCCGATACCGACGGGAAAGCCGATCACACGCACTCCCCCAAGGAGCTGACGTTAATTGCCTACTTAACGACCTTCGTCACCCTGATTAGCGCAGCGCTAATAGTACAGATCTCGTTCTCCGTAACCCGGAAACATTATCACATCCAGAATCAAGCAGACGAACCGGACAAGCAGTTTTTCACCTTAAGCCAACTCAGGGCTCCTCCCACATTCGCGTAATTAATTCCATTCCAAACTAAAGAGTATTTCCCAAAAGAAATACAAAGGACTATAATCGTCCCCACTTTAACAAAAAACAACCCTCATTACTCCACAGAAATGAGGTACAAATAATTACGTACAAATGAAAAACTTATTTACACTCGTTATATTACTTTGCCCGGCCCTTTACGGTTGGGCTGATGAAGAAAACACCGCGAAGAAAGCCACGGACGCCCATATCACCGGACACATTATCCTGAAAGAGACCGGCGAACATCTCCCCTTCATGACCATATTACTAAAAGGAACCAATATCGGCACGGCCACGGACGAAACCGGACATTTCTTCCTGAAAAACCTACCGGAAGGAAAATACACGCTTCGAGTACAGGGTGTTGGTTACAAAAGTGCTGAAAAAGAGATCGTGATCGTGAAAGGAAAAACTCAAGAAGTCAACTTCGAAATCAGCGAGGACGCCGTTCTACTTGACGGAGCCGTAGTTACCGCAAACCGGAATGAAACGGATCGAAGGGAAGCTCCCGTTATCGTCAACGTACTATCTCCCAAAGTATTCGAAAACACGAACTCCGTGTGTTTATCCCAAGGATTAAACTTCCAACCGGGACTACGGGTAGAAAACAACTGCCAAAACTGCGGTTTCCAACAAGTGCGAATCAACGGACTGGATGGCCCCTACTCCCAGATATTAATCGACAGTCGTCCCATGTGCAGCTCGCTTGCCGGAGTGTACGGCTTGGAACAAATACCCGCCAACATGGTCGAACGAGTAGAGATACTACGGGGTGGAGGCTCTGCCCTCTTCGGATCAAACGCCATAGCCGGAACAATCAACATCATCACGCGAGAACCCTTGTACAACTTTTTCCAAGTAGGGCATACCCTTTCCGCCATCGACGGGGAAAGTTTCGACAACGTAACCTCCTTCAACGGAGCCATTGTCAATGAGCAACGGGATGCCGGTATCTACCTGTTCGGGATGGTACGTGATCGCCAAGCTTATGATCATGACGATGACGGTTTTTCCGAACTGGGGAAAATAAATAGTACAACACTCGGTTTCAAGACTTACTACAAACCGACTCATTTCAGTAAACTCACCCTGGAATACCATCACATCAAAGAATTCCGGCGGGGAGGAAACAATTTAGACAGACCTCCTCACGAGGCTGATGTGGCAGAACAAGCCGATCACAACATTCACGGCGGAAGCCTGAATTACTCCCTCTCGTCGAAGGACTACAAACACCGCCTGAACGTGTACTCTTCCATCCAGAACATCGGACGGGAATCCTACTACGGTGCCAGACGGGACACGAACGCTTACGGGAAAACCAAAGACTTCACGGTTGTGGGCGGAGCCCAGTACTCCTACGATTTCGACAACTTCCTGTTTATGCCCTCTTCCCTCACCGCAGGAGTAGAATACTCCTACAACAAACTGAACGACCTCATGCTAGGTTACCACAGGGAAATCAATCAAGAAGTCTCCGTGTACAGCGCATACCTTCAAAACGAGTGGAAAACCGGACGTTTCAGCTTTCTATTAGGAGGACGTCTGGATAAAAACTCGGAAATCGACGATCCCATATTCAGTCCTCGCTTGAACATTCGTTATAACCCGATCCCCGATTTAAGCCTGCGGGCAAGCTATTCCGAAGGATTCCGGGCTCCCCAGACCTACGATGAGGACCTTCACGTGGCGGCCGTAGGCGGGGAAGTTACCCTAATACAAGTGGCAAAAGACTTGAAGACCGAACGTTCCCGCAGTTACAGCGCATCCGTGGATTATTATACCACCTGGGGTCCCGTGCAAATCAATCTCCTGCTGGAAGGATTCTACACGAGCCTCCACAACCCATTCGTGCTGGAAGAAATAGAATCAGATGACGAGAACAAAATACTGGAACGCCGTAACGGCTCAGATGCCGTGGTGAAAGGATTTAACCTTGAAGGCAAAATCGCCCCACACAAATCCGTACAACTACAATTCGGGGCAACCTTGCAAAGTAGTAAATACGATAAACCTGTCGCGTGGAGCAAAGACCCCGAAGTGGAAGCCTGTCGCAAACTGTTGCGTTCCCCCGACCAATACGGCTACGCCACGCTGAACCTGCTCCCGTTCAAAAGCTTCTCGGCAGCCCTCTCCGGAACTTACACGGGTCCGATGTACGTGGGACACTCCGCCGGGTACATCGAAAAAGACGTGTTGAAAAAAACGGATTCTTTCTTTGACGCCACGATCAAATTGGCATACGACATCAAGATCGGCAAAAGCTACACGCTCCAATTTAACATGGGGCTACAAAACGTGTTCGACAGTTACCAGGACGATTTTGACAAGGGAGAATTCCGGGATTCCGGTTACATTTACGGTCCGGGCTTGCCAAGGACCTATTTTGCAGGCTTGAAATTCGGAATATTCTAAAAATACTGTATCAAGATTTCGCTTTATTGACAAAGGGCCGAACCCGCAAGGTTCGGCTCTTTCTCTTTAGGATTGAAGCGTACCTGCCTCGGTATCTCACAACACCTATTCAACCACACATTCACCAACATCCTCTGTCGCCACCACCTTACTCTTATCCTGATTCAATCCCTCGTCTTTACCCGTTTCTCCG
>ENA-ORUO01000219-ORUO01000219.1-human-gut-metagenome-genome-assembly--contig:-NODE-219-length-70823-cov-7.748135_pt1 | contig 70823 bp, 93 predicted proteins | sample MGYA00242082_ERZ509215 | MGnify/ENA primary metagenome ERZ509215 (study PRJEB26280, sample SAMEA2338829) | human gut metagenome | biome: human gut; feature: human-associated habitat; material: faeces... | reverse complement strand
TGTTATAATAGGTACTATATCCATTTTAGTTATTCCTCCTTATCTATCTTAATATCTATCACTTTGCCACGATTAACAAATATGCCAAAAGGTGGTGTGTTCAAACTTGCACAAATAGAACATTCATCGTTACATATATCATATAAAGAACACTCACTGCATTTCCCTAATTTCAATTCATGTAGCATCCCGTCTATTATTATTCCGTTATTTATTTCCATACCGTTCATTCATTAGAAGTTACACCCAAGCACAATACTTTGCAAGAAACGCCTATATCGTCAAATTCCAGAGTTAAATACTCTGTATCATAAGGGTAAGGGTATCTGCAATTTTTCAATTCTTCATCCGTCAATTTGCGTCTAATACGCATTTCTATTTCGTAATCATCGGGAAGATTCTCAATTATTTTTCTAAGTTGTCCTACGTTCTTTATTTCCATATTGTCTAATTAATATCTTCTTCATTTTAAAATACAATTCTAAAGTCTTTGCCTTTCAATGTAGGAAGCCTGTCAGTAACAAACTTCTCTAGTTCTTCTATATCAATAGGGAATAATGGACAATATTCATACTTGAATGTGTGAACAAATCGTCCATCAAGCATTACATCAAAAATTAATGTTTTCATATCTCAACAATTGTATGAATACTAAAATCACAATAAAGATCCGTAATGGCTCTTATCATTCACATACTTGCAACGAACACTCCAACCTGCCATATATATCACACCTTTGTATTCAAACAAGTCGTCTCTTTTGAGTTTTCCCACTTCTATTTTTCCCATCTTACTTTCTCCTGTGTGTCTTTTTATTCTTGTTTTTCTTTCTTCGCTTTGAAATCTGTTTACTTGTACATCTCTCATCTTTTGCACGACATTTTGTTTCAGGTTGGTTATGCGAGTATATATATTCATTGCTAATAGGGTTATCATGGTAAGTTAAAACGCACGCACCATTATCACGACAATCCTTATCCCCATCCGTTACTATAATGCAATCACAATCATCATTATTGGCTTGTTCGATAGAGTCATATCGCTTTAGAATATATCTTTCTCCTAGGTCTTTAAATAAAAGATAATCAGATGTATTTATCATCGAACCAACAACTCCAATTTTCTTAGTCATATACACACATGTTTAACACTCAGATAAAATTTGTAACACAATAAGCCATATGATGATAATAATTAATCGTCTAACATATTTCCACATAAAGCCCTCATTATCATTGCAAAAATAATTCCAAAAATCATAATATTACTCCTTTCTCACATTATTATCTATCCATCTCATAGCACCCTTTAAAGCGTCAGAAGTAGATCTGTAAAACATATCTACAAAAAGATCCATCCGTTGTCCTTTTGCACCTCTCTTAATTATCCTGTACATGAAGTCGTTTTCTCCAATGACTTCTATAGTACATCCCTTATATTCTGTAACATATTTATTTCTCATATAGCAAAGATATAGTTTATTGGTTTCCTATCAATCTTTTATTAACTTTTATTAATCGTTTTTCCCAGTCGTTCAGATCTACACCCGTCTTAATTTTCTCCATAACCGAAGCTATATCAAAATATTTGCATTTTTCATATAATTCGCTCATTGTCGCGCCTTGTATGATCACTCCATTCTTTTCCCCGGAAAAAAAACCGTCAACACTCTCTATTACATCCCATTTACGCCCTTCTAATATAGATTGTTTATTCGTTCCCATTATATCAAATTGCTTAAATTATTATTCGTTTCGGTAATGGTTCGCCAATCTTATACAGTTCTATGCTTGTAACTTCTTGTGTTTCTTTAAGTAGGTTTATTCCATCGCTGTAGAAGTTTATCAGCCTTATAGCCTCGAATGCGTTACACGGTTGAAGCATTATACTACGTGTTTCCTCGTTAATCTGAATAAAATAATTCTTTTCCATAATCTTATTTTGTTTTTAGTTAGTAATAGTTCCGCCCGTGGAACTTGCACCACTTGTAAGGCTTTCAACCTTTGGCGGAATAGTTGGTTATTTAAACACATGGTCTATAAATACCGTATTAGTTTGCCATTCTCCGAGCTTTTTGAAAACGAAATACCCGCGTATTATTGCCGTTTCATTCATTCCGTTTGCAAAATCATAGGCGGCTTGTTGGTCCTTCCCAAATTCTTCGTTTATCGTTCCGCTGTTATTGCTCACCCTATAGCGTAGCTTTGCAGGGGCTTTTGTTCTATCTGTAATAATATTCATACTTTCCGTTTTGTGCAATTGCTTGCGGTTAATAATTCGTTATTAATATCCTGCATACACTTCTCTCGTTAATGGTGTATGATAAATTCGATAGTTGCCAAATGGGTAAGATGTTCTAAAATATTTCTTTACGTTTGCTACATACGCAAAATAAATGTGGTCAATCTTCTTACATCTCACTGTATTGTCCAATGCAGCAAATGAAACCCGGCAAAATTGTTCTTGTAAATTTGATAGCGTTTTCGTTCTCATATTCTCTTTGATTTAATGTTTTTAAGTTTATAAAACTAGTTCCCGTATATTCATCAAAGACCACGGTTAAGCCGATACGGGATAATTGGTTACTTTTGGTTTTTCCATGTATTGTAGTCATTCGTAGACTCAAAACATATGAAGCCTCCATACACCTTGGCGACATTTGAAGGCGTAAACGGACATTCTCTAATAGCTTGATACCTTGTTTTTACTTGTGCAAAATACGTTCTCATTGTTATATTTTTTTTATTGGTTTATAATAGTTCCCGGCGGCGGTGTCGCTCCGCTTGCTGTCCTCCATACCGGGCAAATATTTCACATTATTTCCGCTTTATCTTAACTCTCTAAACGAAACAGTTTCAAAATCACTCTTAACAATCTCTATCTGTACAGGTTTAACAAAGCGGTCCAGTTCCTTGCGTATCTCTCTCATTTGTTCAAACGGTACGGTCACAATGTTCCCGGCAACCAATAAATTACGCAAAATGTTATCTAATATTATTGTATATTTTTGTAAAACTCACAATATAGGCCATACAGGTCTATAATATCTGAATCGGTTAGTATTCTCCTTAAAACTCTAATCACTTTCATTATTCGTTCAAATATGACTTTGGAAGTAATGGGAAAACATTCAAAACTTCTTTAAAACTTATTTCCCCAAATTTTTCAATAACTACGGAAAAATAACGGTTATGAGAACGGCTATTGCGTACAATACGTATACATGAAGGTACTTCTTTGCGTGGTACTGTATCGTAGTCGTTTGCGTGCTCTCTTACAAACTTAATCAATTCAGGCGTATTTATGTACATTTTGATTATGTTTTGTGTCCTGGTGCCGTTATAATACGCTCGTTTAACCTGTTTATTAGGTAGCTTGTGTCCGTCATAGCTTTTCCAAAACTTGATATTTTCCTTGATAATATCCAGGGTGTCAATACTTCTGTGAGCCTTAAATGCTCCGATCTGAATACTTTCGTTTTCAAGGATAGGATATAATTCTTTTTCTATATTCTGTTTTTTCATAATACTATTCATTTAGATAATTCATTTAACACTTCATCAAGTTTTGGCAATACCCACGATTTCAGGTATAATTCCAGTCTTTCCCTAACATAGTTTGCTGTTCCTTCGTCAAACGTAGGGCAATTGCCTGGAATTATCGGTTTCTGAAAACTTCCTATACTATTTTCTACTATATTGTTTACCCTGGTAATTGCTTCCTGTAATTGTTTTTTAGCGTATTTCTTTTTCATAGATCATTGTAATGACTTAATTGTTCCCGAATAAATTGAATGTGTGTTTCTTGTTCATTCAACGGCAAAGAATATAATTCTTTGTAAAATTCGTTTTCACTCACTATTTTACACTTATTATCTTTGCAATATCTTTTGAAATCTTTTTCCGTTCCGTTCCCAAAACTAAACGCAAGTTTAATCTTTTCGTTACACCAAACGGAGTATCCTCCGTCTTGTATAGCTTCATTGATTGACTTATACGGGCGGCCTGATATGCCATTGCTGAAACTGTTAATAGTAAATTGTATCATAATTATATTGTTTTTTGATTGATTAATAGGTAAGTTCCGCCAATATATCCGCATTGAATACGGGTAACTGTTTTGCGTATCGTGTACGCCCGTCTAGGGGTGTTTCCGTAATGGTTAGATCTAGTAATTTGTATATTGGTGTATTCCAGATAGGTTTTTCTAGGGCTTCTATTTCTTTGTACCGGGGCGAATCTATATATATACCTTTCGGACCGTGGTAAAACTGTTAAAAAAACGGGTGTTCCTTATGTCTTAATATACAACTGTATGTTATATGATAGTAAGTTATATCTTTGGTTGTTTCGCTATACGATTTACAAATATAGCTTTTACCTGTTTTCTTATTTTCAATAATTACCTGTATCATAATGTTTTTGTTTTTATTGGTGATAATTTTTCCACACATTCAAGAATATATTTTGCATGTTCTTTAGCCGCTTCCTGTTTTTCCTGTTTTGTGGGTGTTATCCCATCATACTTATATAACATTTTGGCGGCCTCTCTGATTATAGTTTTCATTGTGCTACAGTTTGCAAGGTGTTCCATTTGTGGTTGTACACCATTGTTTGCTTTTTTGAGCACACAGCTTTGCAACCATAATGTAATATTGTATATTTCCCGCTCGTTTCTGATACACATTGCAAGTAAATTCGGTATGTCGTTTCTTGTTTCCATAATGTTACGTTTTTAAATTGTTATTATTACTTTCCTTGTTTCTGTTTTTCTATATAGTCGGTTACTCGTATGGATAGGTACAAGCAACCTAGTAGTATTAATGTTTCGATCATGCTGTATATTCTTTAATGTAGTCGTAAAAGTTTTCAAATCGGTTGGGAATTGCAAATGAAATATTCCCTTGTATGCAGATTGCAAAATTTCCTAGAGTCATAACGTTTGCAGACAATGTACCTATCTTGGTTTCCAACTGAACCGTATTACCCGTTTGCAATTCGTTATACATATTCTCAATTTCGCTATCGGTATACTGTTTGGCTTCAGGAAGCGACACGCGAAACAATTGGAATACATTACATTCGGCATTATCCGTAACGATAAGAAATTGACAGCCATTTATCTCACTGTAATAAAATTTTACATTTTCATCAAAACGTATCAAATATTTATTACAATGATTTACCAAACTAATATACGTATCATAATTACAAGGCTTAAAAACTCTATATATGTTAACATGTGCAATAACAGCTAGTTTAGTGTTATTCTCACAGATATCCCTATATTCGTTATAAGCATAATGGCACACAGAGTTAGCCCGTTTTAAATTAGTTCTATTACCCGTTTCAAATTTACTTATATGTACGTATGTTGCAATATCTTGCAGCAATTCCCTAGCCTGTTTTACTGTTATTCTTTTCATTTTTGCAAATATTCGTTTAGTTCAACTTCTGAGTAATCTACAAAATTAGGTTCTACACGACTATTATCTATTAGCCATCCCAAAACAATATCGTACAACTCATTGCCTAGCCCGTTATCGTCAATATATTGTTGCGCCTCCGCTGTTATCATGTTATACTCCATTTCGGTATAATATTGCCCTAAATAATCAAATTCTAGTGTATTACCCGCTATAATTAACTCGTAAAATTTTTTTGCAGGTTCTCCAAAAACAAAAGCGTTTTCACCGTTCCAAGAAGTCCTTTCACACACTATATTGTCGGGATAGTTTTCTTTGAAGTAAGATATTATTACCTTATCCAAAAATGATCCGCCGTAACTAGTGTACGCAAAATTAAGGTATATATCACTATGTTTCTCTTTTGCTTCTTGTACTAAACTTTCAGAACCTACGTAGGTCCATCCGTTTGAAAAGTCCACCAAATAATTATTTTTTGTTCTCATTGTTGTTTTACTTTTGATTTTTCCAAACTCTATAATCGTTCTCACTCTCAAAACACATATAACCGCCAAATACCTTGATTCCACTTGTGCAAAAAACGTTCTCATAGTTGTTTAATTTTTTTAATTAGATTATTCCACTTTATCACAATATCGGTATAGTCTATACCTAGTTCAATAAACTCGATTAAACTACCTGAATAGTAATTTTTGGCTGTTTGTAGGATATTCAATTTTCTGTATGGAGTCAATTTATTGTCATTAAGATAATTGCATACAGAATTATATTTAAACGAATCATGTTCAATCACATGATTAACCGGGTCGTAGTCTATATTGCTATTCATAGTATTCCTCTATTTCCGTTTCCACTTCGTCCAATACTTCTGAAATTGCCCGTCCTAACAGATAACAGCGTATAGTTACGTCGCATAATTCCGCGCCTCTTTCCAAATAACTCATATCGCAACCGAGCTCCGTTAACGCTTCACTTAACAGGTCCCAATTGTGGCACAGATATTCCTCGGCCGTCCAAGTGTTAAAGGTATAAGATCCTGATGCGTTCCCTGTTACGCTATCATATGTAAATAGTGTATCATTAAGATCCTGCTCCACTTCGTCCCTATTTTCTGAGGTTACTACTATATTGTTTTCGTTGATATAGTTCAACACGTCCTCTTTAACCGCTTCCAAATAATCGTATCTTTCCATAATTGTAATATTTAATTGATTTATACTAATTCCCATTCTTTCTTAACAAACCCACTAAAGCTACCGAAATTACGCCTAAATTCGGCTATAGCTTGTTTCTTAGTTTTTCCGTAATAACAGCACCTTTGGCCGTTCCGGAACTCTACTGTTAGTTTGTATTCCTTATCCGTTTTCATAATATATAATGTTTTTAATTGTACTCTGTATCTATACGGGCTTGTAACCGTTACCAACCACACAAAAACAGGGTGGTAGCTACATTACAATATGTGCGTATCGTATGTTTTTACGGCTTATGTTATACGCTCCGTTCATAACAGACAAGTATTAAGGCTTATGTATAGGATACACACGCACATACATTATATTGTATTAAGGAGGCTACTCGCATATTGCACTAAGTTCCTATCTCCATTATCAAGGATACCCGTACTTCTGCTTCGTGGCTAGCTACACCGCTATTTATATTCCGCTTATTCCCAGTTTGCGGTTCTGTGCCACGCTGTCACCGTGGCAAGCTGTTTCAATATGTCATATATCGTTTTGTCCTTCCGACACCGCAAACATACAGCGTTTTCGATTAAGTTGTATATTTCGTTAACATTCATTATAAATTAAGCCCGTTTTTTCCAAAATAAACACAGTTTATATACATATTTTAAATTAATATTGCATAATATTAATAGATCCGACCATGCAAGACACGTTTTAGCCTAATATTATGTTTAATTTCAAGATTTTTCAATGTTAATTTGTGTTAAATTTGTTTGTAAGTGTCTGATAATGAGGGAATTACGAAATCTTCGTAGATGCCATTTGTCAAGATTTTTTACTTTGTAAAGATTTGTGAATTCGATTCTCGTAGAAAAGAATTTATTTTTATTTACAAACGTTGAGAAACGGGGGTGAATGAACACACGTAACTACCTGTAAATCAACGGCATACCCCCTTTCCTGGAGTTTTATATGTGGGTGTGTCGCTCCCGATAAATTTTTTCTGAAAAAATTTTTTTCTCCAAATTTTGCTCGGATGGCTGATTTTGCGGTTTGGATGTGTATTTTCGGTAGTTTTCAACAAAATCGGATAAATCTTTACATAAAAAGTTACGAAAATCGTAGGTTTTTTGGTGTGTTTCGTAGGTATGGTTGCATTTTTTATGTTTTTTTTTGCAGTATAAGTTATTGGTTTACAGTATTCTTCGTTGATTTCGTCGTTTTGATATGTATCTATACTAAATTACGTATGCAGTTTTGGTTTCTGTATGTGTATGTGTTATGTATGTATTGTGTATGTATATGTATTGTAATAGAGCATGTAAGGTGTACGTGTATGTATATTTTGTATATATATATTACTGTTAACATTTAATATGCAAATTAATAGAGAGTACATTTTCAAAGATTTACGATTCAATTTTTTTTGACACGACTAAATAGCTTGTTTTCAGCTATTTAACCACTAATTTTTGCGAGTTTTTTTACAAGTGTTGAAAAACGAAGAGTTTACGAAGTCTACGAAAAATCAACGAATTTCGTAGGTTTTTTACGAATTTTCCCGAGTCAATTAGTTGCATATGCAACTATCAGTGTTGAGATTTTTTATTTTATGTTAAATTAAGTCAATTTTACATTTCTTAACGTAGAAAATAATAAGTAGATAAAAAAATATAGTTAAATCATTTTAACTAAAATGAGAAAAATTATTACAAAAGTAAAAAATAACAACAATCAACATTTTTTACTTTTCCTGTTCAAAGCATACTGTGGACGCGAAAGTAAAAAATCTTGTGTAAAGAAAGATAAACTATCTTCCTTGACACGCATTTGTTAACCACGTAAACATTTGTAGTTAATTAATTTAACTACTTGTTTTCGTATTGTTTTTTGCGCTATATTTGCAGGTAAAATCAAGTAAAATGTGTGTGTAAAATATGGAAGAAGAAATAGAGATTAAACTTAGGTTGCCCGAATCAAGGCGTGTCGTATGCCTGTCCGATGCAATGCCCGACAGGGAACGTTGGTACAAGGGAATGAGGGTTCAGACACGGCTGTTCGGGTGGGTTACGCTCGTCAGCTTCAGGGACCGTCACTGCTGTCTTAAACTTGACGAGCCTCTGGAGGACGGAACAAAGGCTGTGTTCGTGTCGGAAGCGTCATTCATCAGACGCGTGCCCGTACCTTTAACTGCAAAATCCATGGCCGCACAGGTCGCTGGTGTCAGTGTGGAAGGTGAAGTGCTGGAATACGAGAGGAAGATGAAGAGAAAATGGGAGAAGGAGAGGAAGCATATAGCGGAGATATGTGCAAGGTACGGGTATGTGCTTCCTTCCGAGTGGAAACGGTCGTTAAGGAGATTTGCTTCGTGGTGCGAGGACCAGGTAAGACAGTACGGGCATATCGTGGATGCCGACTATCTCATGCGGCATGACACGTCCGTTGTTGGCGGAAGGAGCGTGGATGACCTCAGGTTCGTGCCCGATGTGGATATGGTGGATGGGACCGGGGAGAACGGGAAGCCTTCTGCCGCTCGTGTTTCACGGTGCGCGCTCATGCCGGGAAGCATCGTCACCGCCATACGCAATGCAGGGAACGAGATGGACAAGTCGGTGTCGTTGTGGCGGAACAGCTACTTCGTGAAGATGAGGCGTTTCGGGTACACGTTCAATACCTGCTGTGACGGTGCAAAGACACGTGACGATGCGTTCACATGGTTCAAGGACATTACCATACAGTACATGGCTGACCTTATAGAGTATTACGGGATAAGACGTGATTCCATCGTGTGCAGGAAACTGGAGCACATCTCGGACGTGTACTCTTCCCTTGACGATATGGACGCACGCCCTGACATATCAACGGACGATTATGACCTGTATCCCGTTGTAATGTTCGGGAAGGTTGTGGACCGGGATAAATCTCTGGACCAGGTAGAGAAAGGAGGGGAAAATGACTGTCGCTGAATCTGCAAAGGCTTCTTATGAATACATCCTTGATTCCGTTATGGGCAAGCTGGCGGACAAGGGTGGTGGTCGCGGTTTCCGTAAAGCAAGGGATGAAGGCGAGTGGAAGCGTTCCATATCCGCTATGGTCGAGATGGATATAGCCGATGCGTGCAGGGAATGCAATTTCAGACGCCACAGGAGCGGTTCCATCATGGCTTTTGACGGTAAGATATTCGTTCCCATGATGAAGGAGGATCTGATGCGCCTGTGTATGGATTTGTGCCGCATAAACGGTCTTAGCGAACTGTACATGACCGATACGAGCGAGCGTTTCTACCGTACCATCGTAAAGAACGTGACGCATGAGATATTCAATCCCAAGCGTAACTTCATCACGTTTGACAATTGTGTCCTTGACACGGAAACGATGGAAACGTTCGATTTCTCTCCTATGATAGAATCGTGCATACGTATCAATATCAATTATGACCCGTTGGCGCGCAGCCCGTTGTGGGAGAAGTTCCTAGACGATGTGATCCCTGTGAAGGATACCCAGGATGCCTTGCAGGAGTTTGTAGGGTGTGCCTTTGTTGACAGGAAGAAGATCAAGATGGAGAAGATGTGTTACCTTCTCGGTTGTGGTAGTAACGGTAAGTCGGTGTTCTTTGACGCTGTTGTCAACGCGCTAGGGAAGGATAATGTTTCTTATATGGAGATGGCTGACCTGTCGGGTGACAAGTCTACTTGCGAGTACAATATAGCTATGATAAACGGCAAGCTGCTCAACTACGCTTCCGAGATGGGTGGGAAGGATGTGAGCGGTGGCAAGTATAAAAAGTTCATATCTGGTGAGCCTACTATGGCACGCCTTCCGTTCGGTGAGCCTTTCCTTGCCGACATGATGCCGCCTTTCATGGCCAATCTTAACAAGATGCCTTCCGTTTCGGACCAGACTTACGGTCATTTCAGACGCTCCCTTGTTATCCCGTTCTATCGTGTGTTTAAGGAATCGGAACAGGACAGGTCGCTTCCGTTGAAGCTGTCAAAGGAATCGGCTGCTATCATAAACTGGATCATAGAGGGTGCAAGACGGTTTGTGAAGAACAAGGGTGAGTTTACGAGAAGTTATACGATAGAATCCGTTACGGAGAACGCAAGACGTGATTCCAACAGTGTCCTGTCCTATCTTTACGATTCGGGGTATGATTCTTCGGGAGATATTGAGGAATCGGCTATCCGTGACCGTGACCTGTATGTGAAATACATAGCATACTGCAATGACTGTGGCGTAAGACCTTACAGTAAGAGAAAGATGGTTGACATGATACGCCAGGAAGGCTATTCCGTCACTTCCGCGTGGGATGAGAACAGGAACAGGCTGTTCCAGGTTGTCCTAAGACGGAAGTATAATCCTGACGAATATCTTCTCCAACAGGCTGATGATATAATGAAGGAGGATTTGCCGTTCTAAAGATGGTTTATTTCGGGATATTATGGATAGAGGAAGTATAAAAAGTGAATTGTATGCTTGGTTGTCTAGTATGACTATGAAGTATAATTGGCTTCAAGTGAAATTGGAGTACAAAGAAGATCGTGGAGTATTTTTAGTGTCATTTTCTCCCGTGAGCCAAATTGAACTTTCCGAAGAGTTTAACCGTGAAGCAATGCAGTTTGCAGACGAGATGAACGCTATTTATGGTAACGAAGCACCTCTATTCACCGATGAAGAAGCACTCTTTAAGATATCAGATAATGTGCATATTTAATATTGTTTAACCGTTATTGTTTTTACCATATTACTTTAATATGTATTTTTGCTGAAAAATTTTATTGTGTATGGATAATAAAGAGATTGTTTTATTTGATAGAAGTATTCGTGTTACTTCTGATTGGTATGTATGTGTGTCTGATGCCCAGTGTGCGATAAATGAAGCTCGTAACAGGACTGGTTTGAAAAGATATAATTTCAGCCAGTGGTTAAAGACTCTTTACGTAAGTGACATGGTTTCCAGTATTAATGAGAGTGGCAAGGATGCTTTCAAGGTTGAGTTTGATAATGATTCGGGTAAGATAGAGCAGTATTGTCATTTTGGTGTGTTTGTTAATATGATTTTGTCGGCAAGCCCTGTTAGTGGTGTACTAGACAATGAAGATTGGTTTAATGATTACGTTTGTGATGTATATTCCATTGACTATCATGTTTATGAACACGCCAAGATACTTGCCGTTGGCGGTTTGTGGCGTTATACGACAAAGAATGCTAGGTTCAGTGATGATATCCGTATGATGGATGATATCATGTATTTCGTTCCCGATGGTTACAAGAATGCCGTGTATAGCCTGTTTTTTGATTTGCTAGGTACGTTTTATTACAATTGGGAGTTTGCGTTGCGTTATGCAAAGAAACTTCTATTAGGGGATGCGGAGGAATGATTATGAGGTGCTTTGTTCGTTTTGTCATGTTTCTCATATACGTTGACATTGTATTTGTTCTTCTTGTGTTTATGGTTCCTGCCGAAATGGTGTACCGATGGACGAGTGGACGTAAGTCTAGTGGATATGTTTCATGCCTTTCTGATTTTCTAGGATATCCTGATGATTACCGTTATACGTTGAGCGATTTCTTTAGGGATATCAAACAGGGATGGCGTAATTTTAAGTAGTATGGGTTCTATTGATTATGAGTATATATTTGCCAATCTTGACACCGTGCTTGGGCTTCCTTTAAGGCGTAGGGGTAAGCGGTGGACGTTGCCTGCTCGGATAAATCTTGAGAGTCATAGCAGGGAGGATAAGCTGGTTTTCTATATGAACAAGTCGGGCAGTATCACCGTTACCGAGCAGGGCGGTGATTCTGTCAACCTGTTTGACTTTCTCGTGTCTTATCTTCCCGGTTGCAGTAGTGCTTCTGATGCTTTTAGGATTCTGTCAAGCCCGGACGGTTGCAGGATGAGTTTGAAGGATTTCTACGAGAGGGAGTATGATTTGGGTAGACAGGAATCAAGGTTTGTTGATGTGAAGTATGTTGACAGGCTTAGCGATGCTGGGCATTGGAAGGGTAATAACCTGTACGAGTACCTTTCAGGTGTTTTCGGTGTTGATTCCGTTAATGATGTGTTTTCAAGGTACAAGGTAGGATGTCTTGGGAGGGAATCCGCTGTGTTCTGGTATTCTGATAAGGATGGTAACGTGTGCCATGACAACAGGATAAGATATGGGGTGAACGGTCACAGGAAGAAGGAAACCCATGCTTTCAGGAAGTTTACTACGGGCGAAGGGTTTACCTATCGCGGCTATTTTAAGCCGTTTTTAGGGGAATATTGTAGCGATGCGATAACTTGTATGGTTGAATCGGAAAAAACCGCCATAATAGCTTCTATGGCTCTCGGTAACGGTTTTATATGGATAGCTTGTGGCGGAATGAACCAGCTTGGAAATAAATTGCCAAAAAATGTTATTTTATTCCCCGACTTTGATAATAAAGCTATATCTTTGTGGGGTGACAAAGGACGTGTTGCGAGATGGTGGGAATACCATAACCTGTCTTTTGGATTGAAGCATAACGATGATATCGGAGATGCTGTTATTAATAATTTGAATAGTATTAATGTTAAACAATTTAGAGAATGGATATTCAAGTAGGAATTGATTTTAAGGAAAATCTTCTTTCATTGCGTAATTATATCTCTTTGGGATTTAGTTGTGATGATATTGATTTCAAGAACGCAGCTATTGCTTCCATTGATAGAATGATGGAAGAAGTATTGGATGAGCATGATGTGAATTTCTTTGACGCATTGCAGAATGCGATTGACAACCTTGAGGAAATTGATAAAAAGAATGATGTTCGTGATATTTGCTGTGATTTTTACCATGTCATGGACAATAATGAACGTGTCATGTACCGTGAGTTCTTTGAAAAGTTGAAAAAGTATCGTGAGAGCAAGATAGAACGTGTTGTTCCATTAGCTGATCATGAACTTATTATCATAGGAAACAAATATTTTGATTTGAAAACTGGTGATGAATGTGTCGTTGACAGTATTATTAGCATGTTGAGTTTACGTTACGGGGTGGACACATGTGCTGTTTTGTATGTAGACCATCTTGGTAATCGCATAGCATGTTCTGTTGATGATTTCAGGAAAAAATTCGGGGTGAAAAAAGAGCATGAACAGAAGAGGTGAAATTAAGATTGACGGAAAGGTTATGGGACCTGATTACGGGAAATACTTTTATTCTCCCCGTGGTAATATGTGGGCTGTAACCTTGTGTACGTATGACTGTGATGATGGTCGTATGTTTGAAAAAATAGAGTTGTATAGGACTAAGGATGAGGCTAGGGAAGCTGCATTCAGATTAAATACGGAGGAACACAATGGGTAATACGGATTCAAGTGTAATAAAACTGCCTAATGGGTATAGATTGAATAAGATTGACGATTGTACTTACGAGTTGGTAAAGATTGACGATTTCAAGAAAGGAGATTTCCTGTTTGCTAAAAGCAGAACAGGAGATTTAATAGATTATGTATTTATTAATACTGGTGGTTTGAAAGCTAATTTCTTATATAAGGACAAGAATGTTCTTATCTGTAATTTAGAGTTTAACTTTTCTAACAACTATGATATATCAAAGGCTACTCTCGAACAGATTGCTGCCATGAGAAGGCTTTTATCCGAGAATAATTTTACTATTGTTGATGGTGAAGTTGTTCCCATTACAGATCCTGTTGTCGGCTTTGTTATTGTTAATGATGTGATTTATCCTGCAAGCAAGATTTACAGAAGCAGGGAATGCGCTATGTATGATTTAAAGAGAAAAGGAAATAAAAAATGAATCAAGTAAAATTTGTAAAATTAAGACGGGATGCAGTTCTTCCCGAAAAAAAAACTGATGGTGCTGCCGGGTATGATTTGTATGTTCCTGACAACACGTTGATAAGAAAAGGTCGTAATCTGATTAAACTTGGTATAGCCATTCAGATGCCATCAAATATGAAGGCTATTATCAAGCCGCGGAGTGGATTTTCCCTGAAAGGTATTATTGGCGTTGACGGGAAGTATCATGACGCAGATGTGTTGGATGGTGTTATTGATTGTGATTATACTGGTTGTATCGGTGTTATAGTGAAGAGTTTTGAGAAAGAGCCTTTCTATATTGCTGCCAAGGAGCGAATTGCTCAGCTTCTTTTCAGTAATTATATTGAGGTTGAATTTGTTGAGGTTGAAAGCCTTGATTCAACGGATAGGGGTGATGGAGGTTTTGGTTCCACAAATAATTTAGGCAAATGAGAAAGAAATTTTTATTATTTTTTGCTATTTCTTCAATAGTATTATTGGGGTTGTGTAGTTGTTCCAATGATAAGGATGATGAATACAAGGATGCTATTATCGGTACATGGGAACTTGTTCAGGTGAAAGTGGATGGTAGATGGTATCCTATGATAAGACCTACTTACGCTAAGTTTAATCAGGATGGTACTTATGTAGGAAGGGGCTATTTTGGTAATGGTTACGGTACTTATGATATTTCTGGTAAAACCATTACATGTTATGTTGATGGACATGAGTACGTAAGATACGATATTGTTGAACTTATGTCCAATACATGTACGTTGAAGATGATGATGGGTGGTGACAGTATGGACATTAAATGTGAAAAACGATGAAAACAAAAAAGATAAACAAAATTTACGACAAGGGTTATGATAGTGTACTGAACAAGTATTTTATCTTAGCCATGTTTGTTGAGTTTGGTGAAACGAAGTATGACCGTATTTTCTTTTCTGATAAGAAGGATGCGGATAACATAAAGGTAGGTGATTTGTTATGATTGGAGTTACGTTGAATAGCAGGGTAAAAATTATAAACCGTGATAAATACATTTCACTTCACGGTGAAGATTCTGTAAGCAAGTCAAATGTGTTCGGTAAATTTGTCACTGTTAAATACTGTTTTGAGAATGGTGAAAAGTTTCTTTGTGCGGATGACCAGGGTAAAGAGTATATTCTTTTCTCGGATTGTATTGCTTATGTTGATCATGTTAAAGAGAGAAGTATTCTTGATGAGGCAAAGGATATCCGCAGCAACAGCAGGCAGTCTGACTATGGTGATGCAGTAGTCAATTTTGAAAATATTTCCAAGATGGCTTCTTTGATTACTGGAAAGGAATTATCTCCTTATGACTGTGTTGCTGTACAGATAGCTGTAAAGCTATGCAGACAGGGATTTCATAAAAAGCGTGACAATATGGTTGATTTGGCTGGTTACGCTGATATAATGCAATTGATAGTGGACAAGGAGAATGTGAAAAATGGGGAAAAAGGCTGATAACGCTTTGGTTTTTAGGAGAGTTCTAGCGGCAAGCGGACTCTCCGATACTGATGTTAACAGGAAAAGCAGGAAGCATGATATTGTGATGAACCGTGCGCTTGTGTGCTGTGTCATGCGTGACATGGGTTTAAGTATATCTGAAATTTCTGATTTCCTATGTATTGACAGGAGTAGCATATACAATCTTTTTAAATATTCTTCTGAACTTGACGAGAGAGTAAGGGAAATAAAATCAAAGATAAAGGAGGAAAGGTAATGGGTTTGAATAAAGGATGGGGTAAACTTCCCCTTAGTAACAATCTTCTTATTGACGATGAAAAACAGAAGAAGATTGATATAGCAAAGCATATTGATGATGCGAATGAGATGGAGTTATGGGCTGCGTCCGCTTATGTCATAGATACCAATCCTGTCTTGTTTTACAAGGCAACACACGTTGTTGACGAGGGTATGTCAGAGCGTTCTTTGCTTATGAAAGCCAAGCAATGGGTTAATTCTCCAAGGATAACCCAGATTGTCAATTATGCCAAATCTTCCATGCTTGCTTCCGATTATGTGACACCATCCATGAGGCGTGTATTGGAAGGTGAGAATAAGGAAAAGACAAAGACTTTGATAAACAAGGATAACCTTGAATTTGAAGATGCGATAAGCCTTATAGAAAGTTTCCTAAAGCGTTCTGATATAGACACTGCTGATTTTAAGGATGTGAAAGGTGCGCTTGATATGCTTGCAAAGTTCAAAGGATGGCTTTCTGACGATGATGCTAGTGAGGATTTCTATGACAAGACTACCATAGCGTTTTTCCCATACGATTGCGACAAGTGTGTACGTGCCAAGGCAGGGTTATGCAACAAGTGTGTATATCATCGTGAATCAACAGGTGATCTTAGTGATGACGAACGTAAATGGATAAAGGAAAACGATACATGGAAAGGATAGTCTATGTCTGTAAGGAAAACTACTAATTTAACGGTAAGAAATAAAGAAAGGGAAAGGCGTGTAAGGGAAATAGAGGAAGAAGGGGAATTTGATTATTACCATAAATTTACTCCTGTCCAGTTGTACAAGTACCTTTCGCCTCTATGTAGTATTGATGCGTTACGGGTATTACGTTTGTGTGTATTATCCGCACAGAGGGGAGATAATATGATAACGTTGAAGTTTATAAGGAGGCAACTGAAATATAAGCCTAGGCGTTCTGTTTTTGATTCATTGATAAATGCCGGATTGATAATAGAACCAGTTCCTAATGTTTTTTCCTGTACGGTGAAGGTGAACGAGTATTCTCATATATTGAGCATGATGCGTATTGATGATAATGCTCCCGATGTTGTAGATGTGGATGATTTAAATTGTTATAAAGTTGTAGCAGAGGATAATATTAGTTACCGTGTTGTTAGCAAACGGGGTAGTGTTATAAAGAGTTTCGCTGAAAAGAGTGAAGCAAGCAACTATCTTGACGAACTGTATTTTCCTAAAGGTGAAGATGGTGACGTGGAAGCATTGTCGAAAGAGGAAGAGGAAGAATTAACCATTTGATTAACTATTTTTAATATTGTTTTCTGTATTAGTTTATTTTTTAATATTACTTTTGTCGCATGAGATATTGCTATGATAAAGAACGGTATGATTATCTTGTCAACGAGATTTTTAAATGTGGCAAGATACTTAAAGAGAACACCACTAACGGTAAGGAAGTTAGTTGGAAGGTTTTCTGGATAAGGGTGGACGCTCACAAAAGGAGACTGTCCGCAATGAGAGAATTAGACAAAATAAAAGAGGAGAAGTATTCTACTTGATTTAATTGGTAGGATTAGCCTAAGTCAAATTTATGACTACGTTAGAAATGAATGTATAGGAACGTTGGGATGTTTATCCAAGTCCCAACCTCTTCGGTCAGTGATTAAACAGAACCTAAAGGAACGGTGTTGCTGACAACTGAAACCATTTCATAACCTTGGCGATGGGTAATTTTACGGGAGCAGTCCTGGGCAGCTTTATTTTAGCTGCCATAATACTAAACATTAAAAGCATAACAAACCAATAATTAATTAACTATGGTATATATCCTTAATAAACATAATGAGCCTCTGATGCCTTGTTCAGAGAGAAAGGCACGCCTTCTCTTGAAAGATGGTATGGCAATTGTTTGCAGAAAGGATATTTTCACCATTAAACTAATAAATGGAAGCTATGGATATAAACAGCACATAACATTAGGTGTTGATTGTAGTAGCAAACATGTTGGTGTTTCTGCAACAACTGATAAGCAAGAGCTTTTTTCAGCAAATGCTGAACTAAGGAATGATGTTGTTAAGCTACTTTCTGACAGAAGAATGTTAAGAAGAAACAGAAGAAGTAGGAAAACAAGATATAGGAAACCTAGATTTAATAATAGGATTGTAAAAAATGGATGGATTTCTCCGTCAATAAAGCAAAAGATTCAATCTCATTTTAATTTAGTTGATTTTCTGCATAAGTTATTGCCAATATCAAAGATTGTAATTGAAACAGCTTCCTTTGATATACAGAAGATTAATAATCCAAGTATATCCGGCAGTGAATACCAACAAGGAGAACAACTTGACTTCTTCAATGTGCGTGAGTATGTGCTATTTAGAGATAATCATACTTGCCAACATTGTAAGGGTAAGAGTAAAGATAAAGTTTTGAATGTGCATCACATAGAGAGCAGAAAGACGGGAGGTGATAGCCCAAACAACTTGATTACCCTTTGTGAAACTTGTCATAAGGCATATCATAGAGGTGAGTTTGAATTAAATGTAAAGCGTGGAAAGTCATTTAGAGATTCCGCCTTTATGGGGATTATGCGATGGGAATTGTATGACGAGTTAAAACTTAGATACGATAATGTTTCAATGACATTCGGCTATATCACGAAGTACAAACGAATAAAATTAGGATTGGATAAGGAACATTACAATGATGCTTATTGTATATGTGGTAATCTTGCAGCTAAGATGTTGTCTGCTCATCATTTTATAAGGTTCATTCCTCGGCATAGCAGGGTATTGCATATACAGAAATTCAGCAAAGGCGGTGTAAGAAGAAGTGCTAGTGCTCCTTATTGGCTTAACGGTGGTAAACCTTCAAAAAGCGGAGCAATGTTTACCATGTTTGACAAGGTTAAGTTCAATGGTATTGTTTGTTTTATCAGTGGAAGTAGTAATGGTTATGCTGCATTAAGAGATATAAATTGGAACAAAATTGATGGATGTAAAACAGTTGTTACAGTTAATAAGCTGTTATTAATCTCCCGTAAATATGGGGGTTTTATTGTTGAAAAAAAATAATTATATAAAAAATAAAAAAAATGGATTTAGTATTAAATTGTAAAGTAAAGAAAGTAGGTCAGTTACAGACTGGTACAAGTAAGGCAGGTAATCCTTGGCAAAAGAGAAATCTTCTCGTTGAGGAAATTGGTTCTACATATACCAAAGAGGTGTATTTTTATGTAATGGGCAACCTGTGTGATCTTCAATTGAAAGAGGGTGATACTATTACTGCCCATCTTGAAATCAGAGCAAGAGAATACCAGGGTAAATATTACAATGAAGTTGGGTGCTTTAAGATAGATATGCCGCAACCAGCACAAGCACCATCACCTGCACCTGTTCAGCCTGAAAGACGGGATGATTTACCCTTTTAGCATTGCAATGCTGTCCGAAATGTGTGGTTTTTGCCTGTATTGATTAAATTCTTGTTTTTGTTTGCGGATGGAGGTTTATCTTTTTTTGCCATATCTCGGGTGGCATTAATGAACGAACGAAAACCATTACAAAAATTTAACATATAATATTTCATAGTACATAATACTGGCTAATATGCAATTAGTTTATAAATTCGACATTAACCATTCTGACAGGCTTTGCGCTATCTGCCGTGTCAATGCTGATGTCAACGGTGCGCTTAATATAGGTAGAAAAGTATTCGGTGATTCATTCATGATAGCCGATAGTGGGCGTTGGATTAACGTTCTAAAATGTGTGTGAAAATTAACATTAATGCCTTTCGGGTTTTCCTCCATCCGATTTTATTTGTAGTTTATAATGAAACGAATAAAGAGTAAATTTCCTTTAGCTGACATATTCAATTTTGTGTTGGGTAAGTTATCCGTTTTGAAATCTATTTCTGAACCTATAACTTTCTCTTCCCGTGATAATGCTATCCCTGCATTGTATTATGATGTTGTTTTGTATGGAAAATATATTAATGATACAATGTCTAAACTTACAGGATGGATTGATGTTATCAATGAATACAAGTCTGTTGGCTATGATCATTCTAGGTTTGTTGAAATAAAGACAAACGAGTATAAAGAAACATGGCCTTTTGATTCGGAAGATGATATCCCAAATTTTTCTTTTAAAAGTTGTTTGGTGTGTGAAGATTATAGGGATATCGTATTGGATTGCTCTGATGATGATATTACAAGCATGATGAGTGCAGTTAGTCTTTTTAGTCGTTTTGATATCTGTGAGTTCTTCAAAATTCCTTCATACAAAATTGAGGAAGATGGAACTATACATGAAAGAACTTTTGCAGACAAGGAGATGGATAAGGCTTCAAACAGTGTGATGATTGATGATGTTCGTTCTACTATGATTCATGTTAACAGGAAGATTCATTCTTTGGTTGACTACATAAAAAGCATTGACGAGGACAAATTTGATGAGAGCGTTGTGGCAAATATAGAAAGGGATGTATTTGAAATACTTGATTTGAAACTAGGAAACAATTAAGGTATTAAGGAACAAATTTGGCTTAATTCGCAATAATTATTATATTTGTGGTGATTTTGTCACCGTCGAAGATCCTTAAAACAACATTTTATGACTGTTGTTTGTATTTTAAATCTTTTCATAATTTAAAAGGGGTAGGGGTGGTATAGTCCTTTTCATTTATGCTATAACCACCCCTTATTTACTAAACACATGAGAAAAAAAGAGCTTCTTAAAAAAATGAGAGAATATCAGTCTTGGCGGAAAGGTGCTGATATTCCCATGATGCCACCATCCGAAGTAACTAGGATGATTGATTCCGCAATAACAGTGATAGAAAAGTCTGATACAAGCAAGGCGAATGCCGTGCTGTTTAAAAAAGAAGTGATAGACAAACTTCACATCACTGTCGGTGCTATGATTTTGGACGGATATGACGAGTTGGATTCATGTGTAAAGTATGTTAATGAATTGATACACGAATTAGACCAATTGCCTACTAAGTAAACACCGGATATAATATACACAAGCAATGGGCATGGAACGGCAGCTTAGGTCTGTCTGTGTGTATTCTATATTGCTCGTCAATGCAGAACTGGCATGGGTTCTTAGATGTTACTGCTGTCCTCCATCCCTTGAAATTTGGAATGTTTTTCCATGAGTTGTAATTTGCTTCATTGAAAATTCCTAGAATCATCTGCTGTTCTATAACATACAACTGGCTTATACCGTTTGTAGCATATCCTCTCCCATAGTGTTTCTGTTTGCTTGGCGGAATAAATGATACGTTATATGGTGATGATATGTTGTTCCATATCTTCTTTTGAACCTCGTCTGTTATTTTCTCTATATTGTTCGTTTTTGTGGACAGTAATGTATTGGCAAGATATACTTCAACAACAGCGCGGAATCTGTTTGTATTTGTGTTTATTCTCTGCTTTGTCGTTTCTCCACCGTATGTCCTTTCCATATATTCCTTAATGCCGTTGTCCGTCATTGAAATATACTCCCATCCAAGATCTTCGTTTAGTTCTAGTGACAGTTTATTGCTTTCCAGTACATATTGGTAAATGTCGTTATATATATCCTCACGAAACTTTTTGGTCAGTTCCAGCACTTTTTCTTTTTGGATATCCGATAGTTTTGATATTGACTTGAACGATTTAGCCCCTGCCAAAAGGAATACGGCTAGAAGGTCTTTAGAAAACTTCTCCGCACGCTCTCTAGTTGACGATTTTATACCGTTGGCAAGTCTTTTTACCTGGAAGTAATAGTCTGCAATCTTAGATATTTCTTCTTTGTTGATCATTGGCTTCTACTCTTTCTGTTATACCGTTTGCTACCATGTTTATCATCAAACTCTTGAAATCACTTTGGCTGTAAACTTTTTGCCCGATTGATGCTAGAGTTTGAAATATGACAATTTGATTCTCATACAAAACCTTTTGGTTCTGTATGATAGCGTCAAGTTTGGATAATATTTCTCTTTCGTTGTCCATAGTGCAAAGGTATGTATTTTAAATAAAAAAGGCAACAGTAAAGATTCACATCTGCCTGTTGCCAAAGTAAAAACATCGTAATGGTTCATTTATTGTTATACAAAGAAACAAAAAATATGGTATTTTTGCAATAATAAAATGTATAAATATTGTTAATTGTTTTGTAATGCCTAAAAGTATGGAAACTATAGATTCTATAATTTTATCAGATTATATTTTAAAACATTATGGACCAATGTCACACTTAAAATTGCAGAGATTATTATTTTACTGCGATGCTTATCATTTGGCATGTTTTGATAAAGAATTAATTGATGATTCTTTTGAGGCATGGGTACATGGTCCTATTAGTCGTAAGGTTTATGGTAGTCTTAAAGATAAATATATGCTGTATGAAGAATTGACCTATTCAAATAATACCAAAGAAGATGTAGATAAGAAATTTGCAAAGTTGACGCAAGACCAACGTAATTTTATTAGGTATATTTTGAAGGAACTATCTACTTGGACAATGTTTGAATTGGGGGCGTCAATTCGTAACGAAAAGCCTTGGAAAGAGGCTAGGATTGGTTATGGAGAGGCGGATAAGTGTCATGTGGAAATTTCAAAAGAAACAACTAGATTGTTCTATAAGAAAGACTTAATTCAATGACTTTACGTTTGTACATAAAAAAAGCAATAGAATAGATTGAGCCTTTCTATTGCCTAAATGAATAAATCTAAAAAATGCAATATGTTACTGCTAGTTGTATCCATTTAATGCTTTTTGGAAATTGTTGAGGTTGTCAAAATCTATACAACCTCATTAAATGTAATCTTTAAATAAGTTTTACTTTTTGCAGTTAAATCTGCACATCTAAAGGCATTAATGTTAATTTTCACACACATTTTAGAACGTTAATCCAACGCCCGCTATCAGTTATCACAAAAGAATCACCGAATACTTTATAATGGTGTAAATTTGTTCCTTAATGCCCATCTAAATATCAACTAGCCTAATTATTACATTGCAAATATAATACTTTTTTGTATATTTGCAATGTATAACTAAATAAAATATCATGGAACTATTAGTAGAAAGAAAATGGTGTAAGCCTGATTATACTATAGGGCGTTTGTATATTGATGGTGAGTTTTTCAGTAATACGCTTGAAGATCGTGTTGTTGACGTGAATAAGAACGGAGTGTTTGATGGAAACGAGAAGAAAGTTTATGCTGAATCTGCTATTCCTTATGGAAGATACCAGGTTATATACAACTGGTCCCCAAAATTTGGGCGTAATATGCCAAGGTTGTTGAATGTGCCTCATTTTGATGGTATTCTTTTTCACGCTGGGAATACAGCAAAGGATTCTGCTGGGTGTATCCTTGTAGGTAACAATACATCAAAAGGAAGGCTTACCGAATCACGCTATACTTCTGACAAATTGAACAAGTTGATTGACGATGCGATAAAGCGTGGCGAACAGGTTTGGGTTACGATAAAGTGATCAATTATACGTTAAAGGAAATATAGGAGCGATGTTTTTGTCGCTCCTTGTTTTTTAGTAATAATAGATTATGTACAGTGCTATACTATTCTCGCCAATTTTCCATCGGACGGTTTTCCGCCAAACAGGTGATTGATGTATGCAAGACCTTTTTGTGTGCATAGAACAACCATCACGACAAAACCTGGGTGATTCTCTCTTGGAATAGGTTTTTCTTTCATCTCGAAATACCCAGCATCAATATATTTCTGTTTTGGCTCATTCCTGTTAGCAAAGAATACTCCTGCTTCACGAAGTTTCTTGAACAAGGTATTTCGTCCGAATGGTAAGCCGAGTATCTTGGCAGCCTGTCCTATATCACATTTGCCTTCCATCGCAAAGGCTTTGTCGGCAAAATCCGCTTTGGGCTGAATTTTGGCAATCTTGGCATCTTTTTGTTCGATTTGCTTTTTCTGTTGCTCCGATTCAATGCGCAACCGTTCTTTCTCCTTTTCAGAAGCTACCAAAGCTTCCAAGGCTTCAAGATAGGTTTGCGGAGTTTGGATAGCCTTTTTCTCATTTTCGAGATATTCAAGACGGTCTATGATTTTTTCACGTAGAACTGCATCGTAGCCCGAAGCGAGAATAAGACAACCTTTCGGAGTTAGATTAAATAGAGGTCTTTCTTGACCGTTAGCGTCTGTGTATGAGCCCAATCCAAAATTGGATTCGGCTACACCTTGCGATAATAGATTGCGAATATCACGCATAACATGGGCATGTTGTTTACCCGTGACCTCTGCTATTTCAAGGGAAGTCATACCTTTTTGATTTGGAATTAAACTTTCCATACTTACTATTGTTTGGCATTATAATTATAGACAGAAAAACGGCTGCCATTTCCCGTGTCGCCAAACAATAGTAAGATTTTCTCCGAAGAGGAAATATTACGCAGGAAAGACAGCCGTGTATTTTCATACAAGCGATTGGGCATAAAAAAAGCCCAGCTAATATAGTGAGCTATAACCGTGCTCTACGGAGAAAGAATACTTTACTATTGTTTGGCACCACAAAGTTACAACAATTCCTTAAACTACCAAACGAAAACAATATTTTTTTGAAGGCTATTCCGCATTTTTGCGTAAAACTTGATAATCAATATTTTCTATAAATTGTTCACTTGAAGTTAGTGCTCTTACAGCTTCCTCTTTCCTGCCATAAACAAGCATCCATACTTCATCAAGATTGATTGGAAACTCATTGTCAGATTTTGACAATTCAAGAACTGCGTTGAAATACGATTTTATTTCGCTTTCGCTACTCTTTTTAGATAAGATTAATTCTAGCATAGCTATTATTTTAGACAATAAAAAAACTGCACTACGTGTTGTCTAAGTCTTAATAGCAAAACTCCGAGAGTATTTCTACATCCCGACACGGTGCAGTATATCTTTTGTAATGAGATACACGTTATATATGGGCACAAAAAAAGCCGATGTATGCGGCTCGTGCCGCTATTAAGTTTAGACACCACAAAGTAAATAATAATTTTTGATATATAAAAACTTTGTGGTGTGATTTTTTTTCACATCAATCCAAGCACCATACCTACTGCTCCCCAGAATACATCTCTCCATTCGGGCACTCCTTGTCTAAGCCACTTATCGTAGACGATTTCTTTCCCTACAAGGAGGAATAAGGTTAGTGCTATTGCTGTCCATACGGAGAAAAACCATTGCGCCACGCTTACTAAAAGTATTCCTGCAATGAGGTGTTCCATTCCGTCAACTCTTAAATTGTTAAGGCATATATAGTCCAATGCCCTTCTTATTTTTCTTAGTAAGTTTATAAATTTTCCCATAGTTTAGCTGTTATCGTTGTTTTCATTGTTTTCATTATTTTCCTCTATAACTCTAGCTTCCATATCGTTTAATCTTCTGTCTTGTTCGTCCATTCTATCATCTTCGTTATTTGCTGAGAAATCACTTTCCTCTCTTGCTGTCTGTAATGATATTATTCGGGAGTTCACAAGCTGAACGAGTGTATTGTTCCATTCGGAGAAATCTATGTATGAGTATGGTTCTATGGTAGCGTTTATTCTTAGGGCGTTATAACCTGTTGCGTCACCTTCCATTACTCCTACATAGTATTTGAATATATTGGCCATGTCATTTATGGCTGTATTCATCATTTGTGCATCACTTCTCGCCCATTCCATTTCAGGCTCGTAATACATTGCTGTTGTTCCAGTAGGTCTGTCACCTGACGATGATTGCATTGGCGGAACGACACCGCTTCCGTCAAGTATCCCGTTGTATATGTTATCTATTTCGGTGAACAGTGAGTTTGAAGCGTCCATTTTACCCATGAACTGTGCATCATCTTCTGCTCCTACACGTAAAATAGAAGTTCCTCCCAATCCGTTTCTTTGAATGTTTATTCTTCCGTTTGTCTTGATAAGTAGCATTTGGAACGCCTGTCGTGTGTTGTATTCTCCTATCATGGACATTAAGAACTCGAAATCGTCTATCAAGTCCTGTACTGCCCCCCAAAATGGAAGTTCAAGCCGTAGATATACTACAGGTATAAATCCCAGGTTATGGAATTGATGCAGTTGTATGATATTCCCGTTCTCGTCAATATCCGTTGCTATATCTCCGTTGGAATCCAGTGTATAAAACTCATCTTTAGTCCATACATCGACAAGTGTGTCTGTATGTTCTTCTCCATCAGCCGATATATATGTGGTTGTATATTCTCTTGCGAAAGCTATTCTTTCGCCTCTTCTGTTTTTATGCTCATATAGTATATCTCCTTTTGAGTAGCTGAAAGACCTGTATTTTATCTCGTCCTTATCCTTATATATATATATGGCAGCATCTCCTACCTTTCCGGCTTCGCTTATAAGTTCAAACTTGGCTGTTTCCATGAGAGAATCAGTCCAGTATTCCTTGTATGTTGTCAGCTTATCCCTGTTCTGCTGGTTTGACGCGCTTTTCTTTATCTGGAATTTAAGAGGATTGGTACACAGGTGTGATACCCTTTTCTTGTGTATCATCCTTTGGAGAGGGAATGCTCGTCTTTGCAGTACGTAAGGAGTTGATACCGATTTCTTTTTCTTTTTCTGAGCACCTACATTAGCACTTTCATCATCCGATGATGTGGCATCCTCGTCTGACGGGATGCTGTCTTTCCAGTCGGGTCTGTTGTGTATATAATGTCCTGATGTATCCCATTGTGCTAGGAAATCATCTTGTGACATATATTTGTATATCAAAGTGGAGCGTCTTGGCTTTTTCTTTGTTCCTCCACCTCTCCCATCGTCACATCTTGACGGAAGTGCCACTTTGAACGGTTCTTTTCGTAATAAAACGTCTAATTTTAAAATTTCCATAGGTAATTATAAATATTTTAATTCATCCATTATATCGTTAGGTATGTCAATCATTACATCGCATATATCAAAATATGTCCTGTATAAAAATGTTCCTTCTATCAAGTCGGGCGAGCATCCTACAATCTTTTTTGCTTCCTGTTTTTTCAGCAGTCTTAGTTTCCCGTTTTCCCTTTCCACGTCACGTCTTATTGCTCTTCTCTGATCCATCAGTGCTTCCCGTATTGTTTTGTTCACATACGGTTTGTCAAGAAGTTCCGGGTTTATACTGAATCCGCAATATCCTAGGTTTGTTCCTTTTATACGTGTTACCATTTCATCGGCAAGCTGTGCCCTTAGATCGAAATAGAATCTTACAGGTTGATCATCCTTGCTTTTGTCTAGTCTTTTCGGAACACCTCTAAGTATTGCCAGGCTTTCGGGAAATGCGTCACGGAATGTCGGTGCTCCAAGACCGTCAAATGCCAGTCTGTTTTCACCGATTCCCCATTTCCGTAGATTGTTTCTTACCCATCGGTTCAAATCCCTAGGCTTTAATGTGTTTGACCATTCTAGGTCTTGTAAGTGATGTCCTATGAAGTGTCCCATTACACAAACGTCACCAAGACCGTATGCTATATCCAGTGTAGCACATTCAAAGTAATCGTCAAACACGGGCTGTGATGAGAACATTTCCTCCATTTCGTCACGGGTTATCCACTCGTTTCCCCCTTTTATCAGCTTCCATGAACCTAATGCGTTTATGGATACTTCCTGTGCTGTTCCTCCAAGGTTTTTCTGATAGTCAGGATTGGAAGCCATAAGTATCTTGTTATCTTCCAGCCCGGAAGCTATAAAGGTTATACTCTTGATGTATCTTTTACAGTTTGTTTCGTCAATTTTGGTATTTTTACCGAATCTTGCGATGATATAATCTTTTGCCTGAGCAAATACTTCTTGTGGGCTGTCACCCCATGCTGTTTCATGTATAGTATCTCCATATTGAAAGAAATATCTTACTTTTCCCGATCTTTCTGGAATTGCTATTCCGTCATCGTCTACCCACCATGATACCAGTGCTCTCCAAAAATCGCTGTATGGGTTTGGATTGCACGCGCCTATAAGACTTGTTCTTAGTCCTGATGATGAACGCAATACCGTTTGAAGGTAGTTTATGATAGGTTCTGTTGCCTGTGAGCACTCGTCTATCGCCACCTTGACAACGTTACCACCCTGTTGTCTGTCCTTAAATTCGCTTACGCCTTTTTCTCCCGACAAGCAGGCATCCCCGAAATAATCGTATCGTATTTCACCTCCTGCGTCAAGTCTTGAAAGGCGTTTTGAATCAATATACTCACCATAAGGTTCAACCATCTTTGAAACCACTTTAAGAATACCGTCCGCTTTTTCTGCGGATGTCTTGTCCTTACGGAAAACAAGTGCGGAAAATGACGGGTGGTTGCATGAACTCAGTATATCCATTCCAAGACATACGGATTTTCCTCCCCCACGATTCCCGTGAAGTATCTTTATTCCTGCCCTGTTCCTTAGAAATGCCTCCTGTGAACCTTTCTGTGGGGCAAGCATATTTACCTTGTACCCCTTGCTTCTTCTGTCCTCTATATATCTTTGGACGAAATCAAGGCTTTTATATGGTATGATTCCCCTTTTGCCATATCGTTTCAGCGATTTGACAACATCCTTAGTCTTTAATCCTCGGTATTTTAAGTCAATTTCTTCCATCGTTTTCTATGTATCCCGCAAATATAATATTTTTTTAAATATTTTTTTGCTTATACACATTTTTTAACTACATTTGCATCGGTAAGAGGTACTTACTGTGCGCAAAGGTCTTGTGCATGAATCACATAAAAAATAAATAGTATATGGATGAAAATGTAAAAGCCATTTTTGAAGGTATCAAGAATGCGTTGGGAGAAAGTAGCTCCGTTATTACAGATCGTACAATCGAACAGACGATTAATGAGTTCTCAGCGTTCGCACCGCAGGAAAATGCGGAAAAGTTCTGGAATGAAAGTGTTGTGAATCATTTAAAGAACACAGTGGCAGGTCAGGTAAGAGCGTTTGCGTCTGATAAGCGCAAAGAGTGGGATACAATCAAGGAACAGGAGATATCCAACTTGAAAAAAGAATGGGAAAAATCACATCCTGCACCACAACCTACACCAGCACCGCAACCACAACCACAACCTACACCTACACCGACACCGACACCGACACCAGCACCCGAACCGAAACCGTTTGAGTTGCCCGATGATGTCAAGGCTAAACTTGAAGAGTTTGAAAAATTCAAGAAAGAGTTTGAAGCTAAAGAGCAGGAGGAAAAGCAGAAGCAGATTGTAACTGAAAAGCGCAAGAAGCTGTCTGATTTGATTAAACGCCCGGAAGCAGGTATGCCTAACGAATTGTTGCGCAACATCATTTTTGAGAACATTCAGATTTCGCCCGAAGAGGAAGATACAAGCATTCTTCTGAAAATACAGGGAAAGTACAATGAAACGTGTACGAAATACACAAAGGATGGCATTAATCCTTTCATCTCTGACAAGGGTGGTTCTAGCGATGTAAAGTCATTCATAGATAGAAAGAGAGAAGAAGATAAGGCTAACAAGGAAAACAACATTGTCAGCCGATATTACAGTAAAATTAACAAATAGTTTTTTTTAATTATGAAAGCAGGAGTTCTTGCAACAAGTTATAGTAAGATTGGTGGCGCAAGACATATCTTTTCTAATGATACGTCTTTGCACGTACTGTTGGTAGGATGTAACGTTCCAGTAGAACGTATGCCTACAGTTGGGAACAAACTTCCGGCTGGTACCATGATTAAATGTGATTCCTCAAAGCAGAATGGCGGTGACATTCACTATTCATTCAGAATGTACGAGAAATCGGATTCTGGTGCTACGGTAAAAGTTGAAAAAATCATGGGTAATACAGTTGCCAAGGTTGGCATGGTTGTCGGTAAAGCACCTACTACTGCCGCAGGTACTACAACTGGCTTTACCATTAACGCTATTGATTCGTCTCATGACGAATATGACATCCTTACATTGTCCGGGGATGCAGGTAAATTGGAATTGACCGATATTTTGGTTGAAGTTACACAGGTTGGTGCTAGCGCAAAATTCAAGGTTATTCCCAATGCTATCCTGCCTTATGATGTTGACACCATTCCCGGTGCCACTCTCTATCCTTTCAACGGTGCATGGATGGTGACAAGTGAGATTTTGGAAAAACGCATTCCGCCCGTAGCTTCGGCAATCAAAAAGGCGATGAAGGATGATGAATCATATCCTTGCGTTTTCCGTTACACATTGTATAACTAATTAAATTTTTTCGTTTTATGCAAAGATCGACATTTAGTTTCTATGATTGGCATTTCTCTGGGGAGATGCAGGAACTTATGGATTATGCCAATCAGAAATTTGATAACGAAAACTGGAGAAGCTACGGAGATTGGGATGTTCCTCAGATGAGCAAATCATGGAACGTGATGGTTGACGAATACACACAGGCTACCCGTCCTGTGATGCTTGCTCCTTTGGCTGAAAAGCCTATCATGGACACTACGGGATTTGAATGGTATTCGGGCCGTATTCCGAAGATGGGTCACGCCATTCAGTTTATGGAAACCGATATTCAGGAGTTCTATGAACTTGACATTCCGCAAGGTGCATTGCTTGACAAGATCCGTGAGAAGTGGTACACAAAGATGGAAGCGTGTATTCAAGGTTTCCATACCGAGTTGAACTGCATGACTTATCAGGCTCTTTCTACAGGTATGCTTAACTATACAGCTAGTGGTACCAACTCAATCCCTGTTCAGATTGACTATCGTGTTCCTGCAAAACACAAGTTGAAAGCGTTGAAACAGAAATGGTTTAACGATACAGACTGGACACCGAACGAGAACGCTGATCCCATTAAAGACCTTCAAAGAATGTGCAAGATTGCCGATAATGACGGTGTACCATACGATCATTTTGAAATGTCAAAGGATTTGTATGATAATTTCTTGATGCACCCGAAAGTGACAGCAGCAGTACAGGCACGTCTTGTTCCTGCCGCAGCATCTACTACAATTTATCCTATGAACAATCAGGAAATTGTTGATGTGCTGATGAAGGTGTTCTCTATTCCTGTGATTATCCCTATTGAGGAAAAATCAAAATGGAACAAACTTGGCGTGATTGAGGAAGCCAAACCGTCTTTTGAGAAAAACACTGTTGTTCTTGTTCAGAGCGGTCAGTTCTTCCGTATCAAGAACTCACCGTCAATGTATTTGCAGGATACCAATCCGGCTGTACGTATTTCTTCTTTGGAAGGCGGACGTATCGCGTTCTTGCATCAGTATTCTTCTGAACCGTATGCTGAGAAGAGTTCAGGTGAATTGTGGGCGTGTCCTGTGATGAAGAATCCGAACAACCTTATCATCATGAAGGTTGACGAACAGTCAACTACGGGATTGTAAAAAGTTGAACCATGAAAGTCATTATTGATATAAATGGAGAAGGCACAGCAAAGGGCGCAGGGGAGTATTTCATTGGAGATACTCTCACGCTCCAAGCTATTCCCGAAGAAAGTGTGGAGTTCGGATATTGGCTTATTGCTGACAATGAAACATTGAAGCCGGAAGATAGGCTAAAAGTTTCAGATAATCCGTACACTATTCAGGTTACACCTCAGATAACAGCAAAGGGTAACATGAAGGTGGAAGCATATTTCTATATGTCTATGCGTGAATATCTGAAAGCACAGATTGACTATGAGTTGAAAAACACATCATATATCAGTGTTGCCCAGAAATGGGGATTTCGTTTGTCTGATGACAGCCGTGAAACGTCTGAGATGAAGAAGGATTTGGCTTATGCTGACTTGTTGCTCATTGTTTGCACTGCCCCTTCAACCATACAGGGAAAGACAAAGAAAGCCGGAAACTGGTCAATTACCGACACAAGCAAGACTATTTCTATCAATGACAAGAAAAGATTGGAGCAACGCGCAAAGGATTTATACGCCAAATGGGGTTTGAATTTGGATGTTGGAACAGATGTTGAAATAACTAGATTAAGATGGTAGTATGGGAAAGAGTATTTTAGGTGAGGATATGTTTCCTGATATGGTTAGAATTTATCAGAACAAGAACAGTTCGGATAAATATCAGACTACCCCATATTGGGAGATGATATACGAAGGAAGGGCAAACATACAGGAAAAGGACACAGGTTCGGAAACGAATGATGTTGACAAATCCGAATATGCCGCCTACCTAGAAGATAACGATGTAACCATACCTTCCGGGTGTCTGTTGGATTGGCAGAATTTCAACCATCCGTTTTCGGACAACAGTAATAGCTGGCGTGAGATAAAGAAACCTCCATTTAACAATATGGAATTTGGTACGGTGATATACTTTAACCAAATAGAAAACTAGAATACTATGACAATCAATTGGACGGAAATAATACTTGCTTTGTTGGGTACAAATGGCATAACCCTTCTAACTTCAATGTTAATGTTTAAGCAGAAGAAGGAAAAGATGGAAACTGAAATTGATTCTTCTACCTTGGACAATCTTGAAAAGGGGTTTGCTATTCAGGGTGCTCAGTTGAAAAAGGCGCAAGAGGAAATTTTGAGTTATCAGCAATCTCTCCACGATGCTTATCAGAAGATACAGGAGCTTTACAATGAACTGAATGATATTAAAACAGAACTGAAATGCGCTAAAGATGATCGAGATTTGTTAAAAAAGCAGATTGAGAAACTGAGTAAACCAGTAACAAGAAAGACAAGTACAAAAAATGCAGGCAAATAACAACGATAAAGTATTGAAAGAGTTTGGTAGTAATGTCCAGCTTGCCTTGGATGCTTCTATCATGCAGTTCATGGAAGATATCGCCACGAATATCATGGATGATATAAAAGACATGGAGGGATTTACCAATCAGACTTTCAATCTTGAAGATAGTTATGGCTGTGGCATTTACAAAGATGGGGTCCTAAAGAAGATTGTGTGGGCAAATGCAACGAAAGTTGCAAATGAGCCTAGGAAACGTAACAATGTCGAGTATTGGGGGCGTGAACTTGCCGAAGATTTCTTCAACAGTTATAAATCCGATGGTTCTGAAAAATATGAACTGGTTGTCGCTGCTGTCATGTATTATGCCAAGTATGTTGAGAACTATCACCTGTTGAACGTTCTTTCAGATTCTTGGATTAAGACAAAGACAGATTTAAAAGGGGGTAAATATACTGTGGTTTTTAAGAAAATTGCAGCTAATATGTTAAACAAATATTTTAAGTGAAGTTATGGGCTACTTTAATCCTTCAACAATAAATACCACCTTGTACAATATTGTATTGGACAAGAAGATTGCTGACGATGTATATAAGGTACAGCGTCCTGCAAGTGTTGATGATAAGGTAACTAGTTTTATTGTCGTAAACAACAATACAAGAATTGTAAGCAATACCGAGGGCGGCCCTTACGGTCACTTCGGGAAAGGCGAAACAATGGCTACGGTTACTCTGTTTGTAAGGGCATTGCCTGGGAACATATATCCGTCTGTCATGGATGCGTTGAGTGAAAAGATGGTAGAACTGTTCCCGCAAAAGACTGTGCAGCTTCATTTCGAGATATTTAATGTTTTACCACCAATGTTTGACGGGGTTGGGTTCTATTATATGTCCGTCCTGTTGAATGTTGATATTTCAAAGGATTAGCTGCATGAGAAACGTGAGAAAAAACAGTGGAGGCGCATCGGTAGATACGTTTTCAACAATTAACAATAACTTTTTAAATACAGAAAATAGAATGGCACGAGTAAATTTAGACACTAGCCCTGCTTACTTGAACGGGCAGTCGGCTGCTTTGACATTTGATGCGATTGAAATCACCGATAGTACTCAATATTCAAGTTTTATCAATCCGAAGATTCTTCCGAATATTGAATCTGGTACTACGGAATCTGCTGGTACTGACGCTGACACTTCTGAAACAAAGAACGAACAGGGTGCTACCGTATTCCAAAATATCACACCAGGTACTATGGCATTTACCTTTACAGGTATGTCTACATCAAAAGCCGCTTTCGCTTTCTTTACGCAAGGAAATGAAGCAAAGGCTGAGTTGGAATTGAATAGTTTAACTGATACCATTGACGCTTTTGGAAAAGGTGCTACTCAGAAGTTGAAAGCGTTTGGTGCAAGCTCATTCAAGCAGTTTGTACGTCCTATCGGTATTATCAACGGTACTGGTGACCGTATGATCTTCTTCCCGAAGGCATCATGGGCTGTCAGCTTCACAGGTGCTCCAAGTAACGCTGGATATCTTGGATTCTCCGTTACTGTGACAGCATTGGAAGTTAACACTCAGTATTTGAAAACCATGATGGTTCTCGAACTTGACAATTCGGGAGTGGGTGCTTGATGTAGACGGGTGATGAATTATTAGCCGGGCGTTTTGTCCGGCTTTTATTGTTTTTTAACTGATTGTGTTTGATTTTTGTTAACCTTTGTTGTATTTTTGCTGTAAAAAATAACACCATGACAGATAAAGAATTGTCTGATAAATTAAAGCAAAAGGCTATAAGTCTTGGAGCTTGCGAAAAAGGATTGAACGAATGGGGTAACCTAGATAAATATGAATTATGCGAGATGTATATTAGATACATTGATTTCTGCCTGCTTAACAGATACCCGTCAAATGAAATAATCAAGAAGGAGTTTGCAGGATTTAGGGAGAAGTTTAATGTATTCGTTGATGATACAAACCTGTTCATAAGCAATCCTAAATGGTCTATTTTTAACGGTTCGTGTGATTGTGTTGTCACATTCAACGATTTCGGTATAGGAGAAATGTATGTCAAGGATAACAGCCGTGTAAACCTTGTTGCGCTTGACAACAGCATAGTACACGTTTCTTTGATTGACGATGCCAAACTTGATATTGTATCGTCTAAATATACAAGGGTATTCGTTTATACAAATACTCCAAAGAACATATCAAAGGTAGATGTGAAAGGAAAATTAATGATTAAACCGTTCAAGTTAGTTTAAGAAAAATGGGAATATTCAACTGGAAACAACCTGACTTAGATGATCAGATAAAGATGCAGAAGTTTGCCACTCATAAATACAAAGAGGTTATGGTTGGCAATAAGAAATTCAAGGTGCGTGGTCTTAGACTGGGTGCATACGATTATATTGTGGATAAGCTGTTGATACGTGACATTATCAATCCCGATACAGCGAAAAAGGAAATGATTGCAATTATGAAAAATGACGCATCTATTCCGTACAAAGTTGCAGCGGCAGGAGTATTGAATAACTATTGGTTTTTTGAGATAATTCCTTTTGCAAGGCGTATATACGCTTGGTGGTTAAGCAGGCACTATGACCATAAGGAACTCACTCCGTTGATAGAAGCCATCGTGGAGGGGGCTAATGTAAGTGATTTTTTTACAAATACAATCCGTTTAGCGTTCTTGATAGATACGACAGCGACATTAAGCAAGAAGGATGCCATGAAATTATCTCTCGATGCAAAATCGGCTCACGAGGATCTATCCAAAAAGATTTCCCCCAATTCAGAGGAGATTTAAGGCTATTCGGAGGATTGATGATAATCAAGGACTGGGCTTTGCTATGGAAATATTCATGGAGTTATATACAGGCAGTAATAATGGACCAGCCTAAACTTGATTATCATTTTGAAGAGAAAGTTAAGTTGTACAAGGCTTCTCTTACAGAAGATTTATATAAGGAAGCTAACAAGGATGCAAGTGGCTTTATATATAGATTCAAAGAATCTAAACCTAAAGAAGAGCATCCCGATATATTACTAAAAGATGTTTTGCGATGATAACAAAATACGATCCTAAAATATATCCCCTTAAACTGTATGTTGCAGTGGGAGATGATCAATGGGGAAAAATACATAGAAAATTCACCAAACTTAATCATGACCCGATAGATACATCCAAAGATGAAATTAAGAGATGTAAGGGCATGACTATTTTTGTAAGGGAAAAAAGTACAAACCATTTAGGTGTACTTATTTGTTTATCCAACGATGGTATAGGGGTGAGAACTGTTGCTCATGAATCTGTTCATTATGTTTGTAATGTATTTGGGTATTGTGATATTTCTATGGGATATGAAAATGGGCAGGATGAGCACTTTGCATACCTTCTAGGTTGGTGTGTTGAATGCGTAATGGATAGCGTTGCGAAATATTTAAAAAACAATATTTATGAAAATTAATTTGTTTGTAAACGGAAATTTGGTGTGCGACCGAAGCGAAGCGAGGGAGCACAGAGGGGCTTTATGAGATAATAGCCTTAGATGGTAGTGATATACCAGATGAGTTTGATTTGTCACAAGCTGTCATTATTGATGGTGATGTACGTGTGACGGGTAGTTTGACAATGGGCGGCAATATCGTCTGCAATAAATTTGTGGAGGTGTAGTCTATGGGTCACTCTAACGGTAAAATCACTGCACCTGTCGGATTGGATAGTGATGTATATCCTACCTTAGGCATCGGTCCTACTAGTGATGGTTATGATTTGGGATATGCGTGTGCAAATACGCATGGGAAAATAAATAAATGGAGTAAGAAAAAGCCTGTAAGATATGCCAATCTAGGTTTAATGTCTGATGAACAATTTAGGGCAGCAGCTTATGGATTGAGTTTTACGGAAGGAGGAAATCATGATTATGGTATTTTTTCTTATGCGGCTCCTGATGGTGGAAGCAATGCACCATGCCGTCTTGCTGATTTTAATGGGTATGATCATAATGCTAAGACGGGTCTTGGTCTTAAAAACTATAATATCACTAGAGATATTTTTAATGACAAAAGTAATTTGGAAATACCTTTGATAGATGATGCAAATTTAATCACTTGCTACGATTTGAGGGATTCTTTATTAAGCGGATACCGTATAAGACTTCTTGTTACGTCAAAGGGTGGTACAGGGAAATACTATCAGACTTCTATACCCATAGACAGGCAATCGCTTAAATTTACCATTCCATATCTTAACTTGACAACATCTCTAGGTGCTGGGGATTACTCCTTAGTGTTGAATATAGAGAAGAATGGAGTTTACAAAGGATTTTTCCCAAGTGGTATGGAAAGGGGTTCCTTGAAGATTACTTCAAGCACAGGTATTACAATCTCCATGTGGCCTAATGTTTCCTTTACTGATAATGGCTCTAGTTATGCTATGTCTTTATATTACGGTGGTGTCGGGTCTAGGATTCTCAATCTGAACAATCAGAATCTTTTGTGGTCCACTCTTAACCTTAACAATGGCAGTAAATATCCTATCAGCAACGATAATGTATTTGTCCAATTCCGTTGGCCCGGCACAAACAAAGAATACTACTCTTATGTTCCTCTTAAAAGAGGTGTAAACCTTGCCAATTGGAGTATAAATGCAGGAGGAAGTAGCACGATGAACTATGGTTGTGACAGGTCACAGATACCTAAAATGACAAATGCCAGCGAAAGTGTGCTGCTTGTTACTACAAATATCGTGTATAAGCATACGGATGGGTATTATCATAACATTACAAATCCTGTTATTCTTAGGATGAAAAAGGATAGTGGTCCAACGCCAAGTTCAGTCGATAGATAAAAACAAGTCCGAAAGTTACACGAACTTTCGGACTATTTTGTAACCTGAAAACAATATGAAACCGATACCTATGTATCCAAGATTGATTAGTATTTTTTGCCGTTTAGACAATTCCTTTTCTACCTTTACTTCTACAATTTTCTCCACGGTTATTATCGAATCTTTCGTCACTACCGTTTCTTTTTCCAAGGATGGGATGCTGTCTTGTAGAAAGTCTTTCTTGTTTTTCAAACTATGAAAAAGCCTTCCATCCGACATTATTTTAGCGTCTGATACGGCTAATGATGTTTCCAAGTGTGAACTATCTTCAAATGTTGTATGTTGTATGTGTTCTGTTGGAAGAGTTATTATTTTGGATTGCCATACTACTCTTTCCGTTACTGTCGTGTTGTGGTCTACTATGGTTGTATTTGTCGAAGATGGAAGTAGCTTGCGTGAACAAGAACACGACAGTAACAAAAAAAATAGCAATATAGAAAATGGCTTATTCATCGACAAGATTTGTTGCGATAAGCGAGATAAATTCCTCCTTCGGTATTTCCAATGCTTCGGGAGAGTTCCATTTCACTTTAATTGCGCCGTCAGTACCAATAAGTTCAATGATTTTAGCGAATCCTTCAAAAGCGAATTTTCTAGGCTTCATATCACATTCCTCTTTCATTTTCTCTTGATATGCTTCGGAATATGCCTTGTTCAGTTCTTCTGTTTCCTTGTTGAAATCTTCTTCTGTCTTTCTGATTTCATCCGCTTCTTTCTTTTCCTCTTTTGTCGCATCTTCCTTACCGTCAATCTCTTTCATGCGATTGATTTTCTGTGCGCGCTCGTCATATCCTTCCTTCTTTATTTCTTTAAGAACCTGTTGCATATCATCATCGAATGCTTTTGCAGCTTTGTCGTAAGCGACACGCATAAGCATGATTTTTGCTTTCAGTTCTGATGGAAGTTCCTTCCCTTCTAGCGATAAGGGGATATTCAAGAGAGTTAATCTCTTTAAAAACATTTCTTGGTTCGTCATTTTTCTTGCTTTTTTTAAATTGAAACTGATGAGATACCTTTTGTATTAATGTATTTTGTAACGTCAGTTACGAAAGAGTTGATGATAGTAATGATAGCGATTTGTGCTTCCAAGTCGGGATGGTCGTTGTAGTTGATTGCGATACCACCGTTCTGATTGAAATAGAATGTAGCTAGTTGGTTTTCTGATTCAAGCGATCTCACCTCTCCGCCATCAAATGAATCAATTGTTTTACCATCTGATACGTTTACATTTGCTTTTACTTTATACTGTTTTTCAGCATTAGCATCATTACTGAACATGACACTAGCACTATTTACGCCTACTAGCGTTACTTTGTTTTCTTCTATAGCCATAGTTATAAAAATTAGTCAATGCAAAGATAGTATAATTGGCTTTATTTACTATTTTTAATATGTTAAAAAATACTAAAGCAATGTTCTACTAAAATTAATCGTAAACTTTACGCGCAGTTAATTCGCGTTGGGAATTGCCATTTCCCTCTACCGATTAGCGTATAAACCGCCTCGTCGGATACTTTTTTCCTTATGATATTAAGTGCAGCATTTACATCAGCATTTATTTCCCATTGGGGAGAAACAAACATTCCTCTCTTAGTGCGTTCACCTATGTATTCTCTATGCTTGCATATTTTTTCCTTATCAATAAAGCTACATTTGCTAGTATAACTTTCTTCCGTTATTATGACGTTTATTCCTTTCAATTGTGCTTTGTATCTAATCATTTCTATAAGTTGTTTGAAAGGTATTGCGACAAATTTCTGATTATTTACCTTCCCGATATTAACCTCTTGTTTCCATCCTTTATTGTAACCAATGACAATAGTATTGATGTTGTTGGAAACTGCATGATTGATTATTATCCTAGATGCTTTGTGTATATAGTCAGAAATTCGTCTGTTTCGTTTTTCTGTAGTTCGCTTAATTCGTTTTGATAAACCTGTCTTAATCCTGCTACGTAGATATGCTATTCTCTTATTGTAATACTGGTTTATTGCCTTTACTGGTTTACCATTAATAATAAATGCAATTCCTGTGTTTGTAGCACATGTGGACAGGTTGTTTATTCCCAAATCAATTCCCATGTACCGTCCGTTGTCTGGCATCATTTCCTTTTCTTGTCTGTTATATACCACTTCCATTACTATATGGTTAGCCTTTGGAACAAACCGTACCTGCTGTATATTATTTTGTTTGGTTGTAGCAGTAAAGGTGTATTGTTTTGGTAGTTTTATAATGCCTTTTTCTCTCTTTGTTGATAAGGATGTTGTGGTAAATATGGCTATAAACCTACCCTGTTTATCTAAATATTTAGGAATATGTATTTTTTCTGTGTATTTTCCCTCCTTCTTTTTCCTTAGTAGCTTAAAAAATGATTTAAAGTTATGGTCAACCAACATTAGTACCTGTTGTGATACGGATGTAGGTAGTGCGCGATAATCACAATTGTTTTCACTTCTTAGCTTCTTATCCAGTTCATAGTAATTAAGGTACTTATATTCTTCTTTCTCCATGAAGAAGTGCTGTCTAACGTGATATAATCCAGTATTATACAAGTTCTTACACTTATATAATATATCATCCAATTCTGCATAACGCTTATCGGATTTGTGGATTATGTGACGTTCTACTAGTTTCATGAAGTTAGGGCAATTATGTATATTTACCAGTATTATGTTTTGCCAGTAAAAGGAATTATAATATGTTAGACATAATATCCTCCTATTATTGACAATGCAAATATACAATATTGTAATTACAATAGAAAAAAATACATGTTAATATATTATAAATATATTATCTTTTTGTTATTTTGATTTTTCTAGCTATCTTAGCAACTTGAAAATAGAACAAGTATAACCATTTATAATGGTGTCAATTTATTCCTTAATACCATTAATAATTATATATCATGGCTGATGTTGATTTAGGAGCATTAAAGTTTAAGATTGGGCTAGATGATTCCGGTCTTGACAAACAGATAAAGGATATACAGAAGAAGTTGCAGGACACCTTTAACCAGGAGATGTCCTTCAAGCCTATGTTGACCGATATAGGCAAAATGAATGCAGAACTTAGCGAGGTTGTAGATAAGATAAATAAAGCGAATGAAAACGCGTCCAAGGTAGGGAAAGGAAAGTCGAACAAGAAAATGGATATACTTGTTCAGATGGAAGGGTTGTCAAACAAGATTGTCGAAGCGACAAGAGAGTATGACAAACTGGAAAAGACTTACCGTAACCTAGGCAATGCAGGCGGAGATAAGGGAATGGCTACAAGAAAAGCCAATCTTGAAAGTCAGAAGAAAGCGATAGATGATCTTGTGGCTGAATTGAACAGATTGAAAACGGCATATTCCCTTACTGCTAACAGTGCGCCCAAATTGTCCATTTCCGATGAGAGAGAACTTAATCTTCTACGCCAGCAATACGAGATGGAGATTGCACGGACAAAGGAGATGGATAGACAAGCATCAAAGCAGGAACAGGCGAATAAAAAGATGCAGCAGACCAATCAGAAGTATCTACAATACCTTTCTGGTCAGTCTGTACTTGCCCTTGGTATGCCTGAGGGAAGTGCTGAGGACTTGAACAAGAAGATTGCTGCCATACAAAAACGACTTGAACTATTGAATAAATTCAAGGTTGAAGTTCCTTTAAACAGCAATCAGATAACAAAGGCTGACGCTCTTATTCAGAAATTGCAAGGCAGATTGGAGAAGTTGCAATCATCTTTAAGAAAAACATCAACGAATGAATTGCTTAATATCAATCCTACGTCTATCAATCAGGCTAACAATCTTATTTCTGAATTGACGAACAGGCGTAATGCACTTAATACGACTGATGCAAACTATAACCGTACCCTTACTCTTCTAAACAGGAAGATACAGGAGCATAACAAGTTTGTAAACGAAGCCACATCCTATGGAACAAAGATGCAGCAGACCAATCAGAAAAATGCCGCAAGTTCAAAAGAGTTTTCCGAGGAACTGACAAAGCAGAGCAGAATGATGCGTGAGTTTGTCAATACGATAAAGACTTATGCCGGATTCTACTTTTTCAGAGATATGTTTCAGGAACTTGTTGCCATTCGTGGAGAGTTCGAGTTACAACAGGTGTCATTGCGTGCCATCATACAGGATGCAAGACGGGCTGACCAAATATTCAGTCAGATTAAGGGTCTTGCTGTAATATCTCCTTTCCAGTTCAGCGATTTGGTTGGATATACCAAACAGCTTGCTGCATTCCAGATACCTGTCAACGAATTGTACGGTACAATGAAAAGTCTTGCGGACGTTTCCGCAGGTCTTGGCGTTGATATGGGACGTATCATTCTTGCCTATGGCCAGATAAGAAGCGCAGGTGTGTTAAGGGGGCAGGAATTACGCCAGTTGACAGAAGCCGGTATTCCTGCATTGGATTCATTGAGAAAAAAACTGGAAGAAGTAAGAGGTGTGGCTCAAACTACTGATGATGTGTTCAACGCCATATCAACACGTCAGATTCCTTTTGAGTATATTCGGGAGATGTTTACCACAATGACGGAAAATGGTGGTATGTTCTACAAGATGCAGGAAATACAAGCTGCGTCTTTGAAAGGTATGGTAAGTAACCTTGCCGATTCATACAAGATTATGATGAATGACATAGGCGAGGCGAATGATTCCGTTCTGAAAGGTATTGTCGTAAGTATAACCGATGCAATGAACAACTGGAGATATTTCTCTAAAGCAATAGAGGGAGTTACTGTCGGATATGTCGCATTGAAAGGATTGCAATTGGCTAGAACAGCCATGCTAGGGAAAGAAGTTGTTGCAACAACTAATGCCATTAAAGCTGAGAAATTACGGGAAGCCCAGTTGCTTAAACAGGCTGCGATGTACAGAACGCTCACTACTGCCGAGAGATGGAAGATAGCGACAGCATCCAAACTGTCTGCCGTAGAGATAGCTGCTGCCGTTAATTCGGGAAAGATGTCGGCAGAGATGGCAAAACGTATTCTTGCCACGAATATGCTGACACAGGCTGAACGGCATCTTCTTGTCACCGAACTAAAACTGACAGGTGCGGAAGCTGCAAGAATGTTGTCTATGACAAAAACGACAATGTTGATGAATAGATTTAAACTGGCAACATTCGGTTTGACAAATTCATTGAAAACATTGTGGCTTACGATAAAGGCTAATCCTCTTATGACAATACTTACCGTTGCAGGGCTTGTAGCGGAAGCGTTTCATATTATGTCTGCACGTTCGGAAGAGTTCAATCAGAAGATAAAAGACAGTGCAAAGTCTTTCCGCGAATCATACAGTGACTTGCAAAAAGACCTTGACAAGATAAACTTCGACAAACTCGCCCCGGAAAACCTTGAACAGCTTGACACGAAACAGTTGCAGTCGTATGAGGAAACGCTTACTGGAATATTGTCTAAATATGGTGATATTGGAAAATATATTATTCAACAAAATAAAGAAATAGATAATGCTGTTAAGCGTGTAGAATTTTTACAAAGAGCACTTTCTCAATTGGAATCGGCTTACAAGTTAAATATTCTTGAATCTGATATGTTTCTTAAAGCAGATAAAGCATCTGACACATCCGCTTTATTTTGGCAAGATGATAAACTATCTACATTGTTGAAAGATTATGAAGAGAGTGCTGTAGCGTTGTCTGCTGCCGGAAACCGTATAGAACAATTTAGGGGTGAGGTGGTAGATGCCGCAAAGGAAGTAGCCAAGGTTAGTAATAACACAGAAAAATGGACTACGGAATTAAACGAGCTGATAAACAAGGGTGCGTCTGCTGCAACAATAATAGAAAAGGTACGTTCTTTGGCTGTTGAAACAAAAAGTGCTGGTTCCTTTCAGTTGTTTACCGATAAGGTTGGTTTCGATAGCAATGTCCTATTGAAGGAATATGACAAACTAGAAGTAGGGATACAAGGGAAAATGACAAAAATATCCTTATCGTTTAATAAGTTTGCAAGATATGTAGAACAACGATTGGTTGATGCGTTTGGAAGTGTTAATTTGAACGATGAAGTGCAATTGTATTTTTTAAAATCCCAGATAGAACAATTCACTAAAGCACAGGAATTTGGAGAAAACGCTACAAGAGTATTTGAGGATTTGGCTGGAAAAGAATGGCAAGTGCAAATACGTCTTGACGATAAGGAAGCACAAGAAGGTTTGACGGGATGGAAAAAATCTCTTGATGAAATTACAGGGCATAAATGGACTATTGCTATAAAGGCTGCCGATGTGAAATCTATGGAGGATTACTTTAAATCGGTAAAACAGGAATATAAGGACGCCAAAAGTTCAATAGAAAATTTACAGCGTACCATTGATATGTATGTTAGCCAAGGAAAGGTCAAGAAACTTGGAGATGAGTATCAAATTACAGGAATTGTAAGCCCTTATGAAGCCGAGCAAATACAACAGACGGTATATGAGATTAACGTTGCGAATGAAGCGATGTCGAAAGCTACAGGAACAGCAAAACGATTTAACCTTGAACTGGAAAAGCAGAAGAAGGAAGCGAAAAAAAGAGATCCTCTTGCTGACCTTTGGAAAAACAGGTTGTCATTGCTTGAATCCGCCTATTCCAAGTTCAAGGATTTGAGTATTAACATAGGTAAGGAAGAAGCCAAAAAGCAGATTGAAGCCATATACGGTTCACAGGCGTTAAAACTTGGCGTGGATATTGTATATGACAAACAGGCTATTGTTGACAATTATAACAAGGCTGCAAAGGAATTGGAAACACGTGTCCCACAGGATGCTGTTAAAAATGCAAGGAAAGCAGCCGAATTGTCCTCTGAAATTTATGTTAATGCAGCCAAGAAGGTAATGAAAAGAATTACGGATGAGTTTGACAGATACAGGAACAAGTATGATTTTTACAGTGACATACTTGGGATAACTGGTGATTCCGAACTTGCCTTAGACCTTGCGGTTCAGTTTAGTGGTGACACATCCACTATGGCTGAAAGTTTTGCGGCAGGTATATATAACAATCTGCAATCCGCATTGGCAGGAATGAATCTTGACCTTGGCGTTTCTGTCGTGCCCGACACATCTTCATTCAGCTCAATGAACCAGTATATAAATCAGATACAGGAGGCAATTAAGGGGAATAAGAATATCGGAGAAGATCAGAAAGAGGTTATACAAGGAATGATTGACGCATGGAAAGGCTATTTCGGTGAGATGGCAAAACAATATGCGAATGACCTTGAAAAATATGGTGACTACTATACTCAGGTTGATATTATCAGAGAGAAGTACCGTCAAAGGATTGAAACGGCAAAGGGTATGGGCAACACTTCATTATCTTCCGCATTGCAGAAAAGCGAAGAGATGGACTTGTTCAAGCTGACCACAGACTATCAGAATTTCTTCGGTGCTGTTGAAGCGATGTCTATGGAGGCTGCAAATACCGTAGCTGACAAGGTAAGGGAAATGCTCAACAGTGCGTTCAGGTCTGGTGCTATTAGCGCAAAGGAATACATGAAGGAACTTGAACGTGTGGACAAGCAGATAGAGAAGATGATGAAGAATAACCAGTCTGACTTTCAGACGTACATGAAAGATGGGATTGAAGGTCTGTATAATAAGCGTTATGATGCAGGAAAGTCAAAGATGATGGCAGGCATGAATGATATGCAACAGGCTATGGCTGACATAGAAAATGCTTCCAAGGCATACGAGGACGCAATGAAGAACGGTGATGAAGAAGCCGCCAATGCCGCTTTGAGTGCCAAGTCGGAAGCCGAATCAAGATACAAGAGCGGACAGGAAGCTGTCAAGACTGGTAAAGGAATGATGGCTGCGGCACAGAACGCTTTGCAGACGGTGAATCTTATCGACTTTATCATAACCAACATATACAATGCCATAAAAGCCATGCAGCAGATAATCGCATCCGTGTCCAACCTTATGGATTCTATGGGTAAGGATACTGACAGCGGTTTCATGCGTGAGATGAACCAGTTCTCGGAAGCTATGGGCGTTATGAATGAGGGTGTGAAGAAATCATGGGATTCATTCAAAAGCGGTGATTTTGCAGGTGCGATAGGTTCGGCTATATCCATGCCGCTTGATGTTATCGCTACGTTTAACAGACAGCATGACAAAAGACTTCAAAAGCATATAGAGAATCTTGAATTTGAATCAAAGAAACTTACCAATATCTATAATATGCTTGAAAAGGAATTTGAGCACATTATAGACCCGGCAAAACTTGATGAGGTTACATCCCAACAAGTATCCAATCTGAAAGAACAGTTACAAATTCAAAAGGATATTCTAGCAGCCGAAGAAGATAAGAAAAAGTCAGACAGGGAGAAAGTGGAAGATTACAAACAGACAATAAAAGAATTGGAGTATGAGATAAGATATTATACAGAAACGATTGCCAAAGAATTGTACAGCATTGACTTGAAAGATTGGGCTAGTCAGATAGGTGACGCTCTTGTCGAAGCATGGTTGAAAGGAGAGGACGCAGCCAAGGCATACAAGGATACCGTAGCGGACGTTATGAGAGATGTTGTTAAAAGCTGGGTTCAGCAGCAGTACATAGAAAAGGCAATGCAACAGGTACAGACTACATTGTTTGGAGCGGACGGTAAAGGTGGTATGTTTGCAGACAACAAGATAGACAAGGATGAACTTATAATACTAGGAAATGTAATGGGTTCATTGGAATCAGCCTTTGCGGAAGCTGGAGGTGTAGTCAATGAGATAAACAACGCCCTTGGTGGTATGCTTACCGAAACGGAGGAAAATGCGGAAGGTCTGTCCAATGCCATTGCAGGAGTTGACGAGAATACATTCAACCAGGCATTGGGTTATCTTAATGGGATGAGATACGAAATGGTTGTACAAAGCGATCTACTCCGTCAGTTGGTATCGCTTAACGGTGGTTCGGCAGGAACGGGAGGAACTAACATGACAGCCATACAGCAGTCACAGTTGGAGGTTCTCACCCAGCAGCTTGCCGCAACTATGGCGATAAAGACAGCACTTCTAAGTGTCGTTTCCATTGCCCCAAGGTCAGGCGGAAATGCGATAAAAGTCGTAATTGACTGATAATATAAACGCCCTGCTAGCTTCACAGTTGGCAGGGCGTTTCAGTTTGATTATGAACAAAAAAATCCAATCACTTGAGGTGCTTAGCGGAATCGAACCGCTGTTGTCGGTTTTGCAGACCGTTGACTAAACCACTCATCCAAAGCACCGATTGTGATACAAATATAGAAAAATAATTTTTAAAACTAGATGGTTTCTAAGACTATTTTTGCTATTTTTGCACTAATTAAACAATGTACACGAATGGCTATATCTAAATATTTTATAAAGAAAGGAAGCGATACGGCAAAGGATTTGTATGCCACATACAGGCTGTATATACTTGAAAGCAAGGGATTATGGGATTTGCCGACAAGAAAGGAAGCCTATGCCGAAAAATGGTATGACAAGAACGGTCAGAAGGTGTACGAACCTGTCACGCCTGTTTATCAGCCAACGGAAGGAAGTATAACATTTGCCGCTTTGGGAGATGTGGAAACGGTAAAGACGAATATCCGTTCGTTCTATTCATATATAACCAATGTGATACCTGCCACTTCCGGTACGCCTTACGGTTCATCTTCATTCTCTATATGGAATGATATATGGGGTGAATCGGCAAAGCAGGTGATAAGATGCACTGGTTTTGAAACAGGCGCAAAGATGAGTTATCAGGACGTTCAGGACTTGCAGAACCCGGACCAACTTGTGTCCGCCTATACATTTTCGTTAAATTTCAGTATTGACCAACCAACGCTTTAAAGACCAATGATTTTACAGATTAAAAGAGGAAATAGGGTTATTGCGGAGAGTGCTGATTTTTCATACAGCCCGTCTTTGCAGGAAGTGAGAAAATTGACTTGTGAAGTCGTTTCCGTTGTTCCGATAGAGTTCAAGGCATACAACTCAAGGAGCGAATCGGAATACGATACAGTCGTATATAACGGTAATACATTCATCCTGTACCAAGCCCCATCGGGAGATAATCTTAACGAAGCAGGAAAATACAAATACTCCCTTCTGTTTTACGGTAAGGAGGTGCTTTTGCAGAATGTAGCGTTTCTTGACATAGTAAGCGGAACAGGCGGTGAGATAAACAAGATAAGATACACACATGGCGGTCTGTTCCAGTTCTGGGGTGACGCAAAGCAGCTTGCCGCACGCATCGAAGCAAATATAGAATCTTACAATGCGTCATTGGGTGTGGGATATACAGGCATTGGTACATGGACATTGAATGTGGATGCAGAAGGTGAACTGACAGAGGATATGATTGACATAACCGATGGCACCAACCTGTTTGAAGCATTGAAGAACTTCTATGACAAGTTTTATCTCAATTATTACTTCTCAACCACAGCAAACGGTGGGATAATAACCATTACGGACAAGACAAGACCGTCCGTAAACTGGACATTCAAGCAGGGTGACGGTGGGGGTGCTGTAAAAGTTTCCTCTTCCGTAGATACGAGCACACCCGTCATAACCCGAATCATACCACAAGGCGGAAGCAGAAACGTTCCGCCTGAATACAAGAAGGACGCTAAGCCTGCCGATGAATCACGTTATTGCCCGTACATCCTTCTTCCGAATGATTCTGACGGAAATATAAGATATTATATTGACAGCGAATACGGATTGAAGAACTATGGTGTGAGAGGAAAAACCATATCAAATACATTCAGTGGGATATATCCTTCCATCAGAGGGAAAAAACTTGGTGATCTGTACCCGTCAGGACTTCCCAAATGGGATACATACAAGGCGGACGGAGAACCAGATCCTCAATCGGGTAAGGTGGCAGGTGAGGGTGCTAGCGCATCTACACGGATAGACAAGATTATCGGGTCTACTCCTATAAAGAGTGATGATAGTGACAGTTTCTTCATTTATATGACCTCTCCCGGATTCAACCTAGGGTACAAGGTGTATGAGGACGGTGATTCATCCGATAAGATAAACGACAATGTGCAGCCCCAGTACAAGTCCCATGCTATGTTTGACAAGTACAGGGATTTTGAGAGTTTTGATATATATAGTACAAGGGCATATTACGACCAGCCTGTAAAGGCTACTGCATCATTCTCAGGAAAGATGCTTTTCAGTATATTACCTATAGGAAGTGATGCTGTAGGGAAAAAGGTGAAGATTAATCTACGTATGGTTACGAACCGTGTATTGGGTCAGGCTTCTCCTTTGAAAGAGGTTGTTATCGGAGAGGAAGGTGCTACTGGTATGCTTGAAATACCTTACGACAAGACCGCTCTTGTAGGATATATAGAAAAAGGTCAGAATACGACAGTTACCATACGTATTGAGTTCACGTTTGATTCTGACGTTCCTGCCGGAAGCTGTAAGATCGGATTTAGTGAGGAAATGACCTGCAATATACATTTCGGTAATCAGGACGGTTCACAGGATAGGTTCTATTACAAATATGCTTCTGTGACGGACGCGGTGTTCAGTATGCGTACAGGAACTTATACAGGCACGGAATTTAAGATAAACAAAAACGGTATTATTCCTCTTTACGGTGAGGTGAACGGTGATACGGGGGAAACGGAAGAGGATGTTGCCATGTTCAACAAGGGGGCACGATATAAAATATCATGCTACAGAACAGATAGCGACAATGCCAAACTTCCGCTTTACACGGATGGTAAATCTCCTTCAATTGCGGAAGGCACGGAATTTGTCATTCTGAATATTGTCATGCCCGAATCGTATGTGACAATGGCTGAGAATACGCTTGAAAAGGCGGCTCTTGACTACCTGTCAAGATATGACCATGAGAACCGAACCGTTTCACTTGACATATCTAGCGGATTTGTCGCAGAGCATCCTAACCTTTTCATTGACTTCATAGAAGGAAATATGCTTAAGGTAAGGGATGATGGAATAGGCGTGTTCGATTTCTCTGATAACGGTCAGATAGTGGATATGCAGTTGCAGATACAGTCTTTGGAGATTAAATATTCCAAGGATAATATGTTCCCGTCATATTCATGCACCATTGCAAGAAGAAAGATATTGTCCTTCTATGAACGGTTGGCGCAGGAAAATCAGACCGCTTCAACACAGAATACGACAAATGTAACATTAGGCGGAAGTGGTACGGGAAGCGGAACAAATATTTTTTCTGAACAACTCCTTAATGACCTTATTGCATCGTTTCAGAAGTTCAACGGATGGTTTGAATGGGATGAAGCAAACCAAGCATTACGATGCAAGTCAGCGTTCTATACAAACCAATGGATATCAGCATTAGGTGCACAGAGTGGTAGCGGAGAACCGGGAGGTGGAGAAGGCGGACTGATTAAGGCCGTGTACGGATTTGCCGATTTAGGTAAGACGTTTGACGATTCCAACCTTAGCAATACATTCAACGCATACACCATTAATGAGATATGGAAGCTAGCCAAGGAAGGCGGAATGAATACGGACAAATTGTGGCAGGAGTTGGGAAAGGATGATCCGACAAAGAAAATTCACATATCCCATATTCCTGACAATAAATTTGTAACGCTTGACACGGAACAGACAGTTACTGCAAGCAAGATATTTACTGGTCAGTTGTCTACGGCAAATGTAGTTCCTAGCGTGAACAACGCATCCACACTTGGTCTTGAATCGAAGAGATGGGAGAATATTTATGCTGTAGATGCCAACATAAGCGGCACGGTAAAAACACAGTCGTTGCAGGTTGGCGATATAAAGATTATATATGATTCCGTAAACAAGGCAGTAACCTTTGAACACGCGGATGGAAAGACGGAAATAGGCTTCTATACCAGAGGATGGATTTCCGCTTTGGGCGTATCTCCCGGCGGAAGCGGAGGAAGCGGTGGTGACGGACTTGTGAAAAACGTATATGGTTTTTCCAATCTCGGCACAACCTTCTCCGATTCAGACCTTGACAATACGTTTAATGCGTACACGATAAACGAGATATGGAAAATGGCGAAGGAAGGTGGTGGTATAAAGAACATCACCCAGTCGGGGAGTGGAAATGCCGTAACAGACATGACACTTAGTTCTGACGGGAAAACCATTACTGCCGTATTCGGGGAAACATTCGCTAGACAACAGGACTTGGGTACGCTGAATAATACCGTAACACAGTTAAGCAATAAGCTGAACAACTTCCTAGAAGGAAGCGATGCTGATAACATTATTAACAAATGGAAAGAACTTGAAGCGTTCCTTGACGGTCTTACGGAAAGCGATAATCTAGCTGAACTTCTCGCACTGAAAGCGGACAAAACCATAACGATAAGCGCAGGAACTGGTCTTACGGGAGGTGGAAACCTGTCCGCAAACCGCACATTGTCACTAGCTACCACGGGGGTGAAGGCTGGTACATATACGAAAGTTACAGTAGACACCTACGGGCGTGTTACAGTTGGTGATAATCCTACCACTTTGGCAGGGTACAGGATTACTGATGCCGTTACCTTGACTACTGCTCAGACTATTTCGGGAAGAAAAACGTTTAGTCAGAATATAGTATTCAATAATAACGGTGGTATAACATATCCCGATGGAAATGTAGCATTAAGAAATTCAGACGGTCATACAATACTAGCTAGCTTCGGAGATGGAAGTATAAATCTAAGACCTAATGGGCACAATAATACGGAAGGTGCTGTTTGGATTAATAAGGCAGGAAATGTTCAAGCACCATCAGTGTCAACAAATACCATTACGATAGGAGATGCCCAACTTGTTTACGATTCGGCAAACAAGGCTCTGAGAGTGAAGCATAGAACAGACGGAAACACGGTAGGATTCTACTCGGACGGTTGGGTATCTGCTCTTGGTGTGAAAACAGGTGGTAGCGGTAATGGTAGCGGTGTTGTAAATACCGTTTACAGCTTCGCAAACCTTACTGACGGCACAACCTTCTCCGATTCAGACCTTGACAATACGTTTAATGCGTACACGATAAAGAAACTATACGACATGGCTGTGCAGGGAGGACTTGACGCTGATGCTATGTGGGCTGAATTGAAAAAGGCTGATTCAAGTAAAATCATAGACGCAAGTCATATCCCTACTTCCGTATTGGACGGTAGATGGGTTACTATATCTACTAACCAAAATATTACGGGGCAGAAAACATTTACGCAGCAATTAAAGTCAACTGTCGCCACAGGTACAGCACCTTTAATTGTTAATAGTAAAACACTTGTTAGCAATTTAAATAGCAATTATCTTCAAGGATATAACAATCTTGGGTTTATACACAGCAACTATTCGGCTTCTACTGGTGGAACTGCTTATGTCAGCGGAGATACACATATTATGCTTGTAGCTGAAATAAATATAGATACTACATATAGCACATATGTTATATTACTGTCGAATGAATTTTGGAGGCATCAACACTATTCAGCATTACAGTTACATATAGCTTGTACAAATAATGATGATAGTGGTAATAAAAGCCCAAGATGCTCTGTTAATGTAATGAGTATGGTAGGTTCTCCTGCGAGAAGCGTTTACTACAAAGTAGAAAATAATAAGGCATATATTTTTATAAAAGTTTGGGGTGGAAATAGTTATGGAAGATGGGCTTCTACTATACTACAAAACTATGATAGCATAACAACTAACAATGCCAATACAACGGGTAATATTACTTTGAGATTTGCCTTTAACCAATCTAACTCTGGGTTGAGTGATGCAAGTTATGTTAACTATATAAGTTCCACTGGATTAGCCACCTCCCGTACCCTTTGGGGACAACCTTTCAACGGTACAGCTAATGTGAGCGGAGATATGACGGGCGTTGGTAGCATAACGATGAGCGGTGACTTGAAGATAGGGAACGGTACTTCTCCCAACACCATATATTTCTATGGAACGACAGCAGATAGTCCCGGAGGTTATGACCATACATTTATTGCCGAAAGATTATGGGGTGGTACGGAAAGTAGTGAACTGGTATTATTTAAAGGGAATGACATAGGTAACGGTAATGAAGCTGTAAATGTAAGTAATTCGGGTCCGGATAGAATACGCCATATAGCCGCTGCCCACCTGTTCCAAACATACACATCACCTTTATCGGGTTCAGTGGAGAGTGTATGTACAAGTTCAGCCTTGAAAAATCTTTTTGATATAGCAGCGAACAGGGTTACAAGCTATGTTCCGTTTATGTCTACCGTAGCAAGTGGCACTGCTCCATTTATTGTGGTAAGTAACACTGTTGTGGGTAATCTTAACGCAGACATGGTTGATGGATTGCACCTGTCTGATTTTGACGGACGCTACGTAAAGAAAGCAGGTGACACCATGACAGGGGATTTGACGATGAATAACACCAAAGGATTTAATATGGGTTGGGGAACAAGAGTGGTTAAAACTTCGAGTTCTTGGATTCATGGTGGCGGTGATGGGGCTAGTTATGATGATGCCAATCTACGTTTCAGCTCTTGGCATGGTATAGGTTGGTATCCCTCATCCAGTATAGGAAGTGTAGAACAGGGGAAAAATGCCATGTGGCTGAATGTGAGAAACGGAAATTTGGATACTTTTGGTGCTATTACTGCCCATACTAATTTTTTAGCCGCAAACTGGGATTCAGCTAGGCGTTTGGTTATGGGTGGTGGAAGTACCTATGCTTGGATTGATTCAAGAAATTCAAGCAACAATCGTGTGTTGAATAACATTGTTTTATATGACGGCCATACAGAAACTACGAAAGAAATGCGTGCCCCGTATTTCAAATCTATTGCAGGTACAGGAACACAGCCTTACCAATGCAATTCCACTACATTGAATACCAACTTGAACGCGGATTTACTGGACGGACATCATGGAGCATTTTATCAGAATCGTATGTATGATAGTTTTGTTTCACAATATAATCAAAATGATTACATAGAGTTTTTAAGGTTTGTGATTCCTAGTGGACAGAACGAACTAAGAGCATACGTAATATTTGACTTATGTAGGACTGAAACAGGCGGTGATATGAATGGGCGTGTAGTTCTTAGAATAAGAAGAGGTACAGATAATAATGCAAGTTATGCTTTCTATGTGACAAACTTTGGACGTAGTTGGCTTCCCGAATTAAGATGTACAACAAATGACGGTATAACATGGAGAGTGTGGATGAAATGTGTAAAGACAACCTATGACCCGTATATTGCGGTAAAGGTAGTAGAACAATATCCTTATGGATGTGTGACTACACAAAGTAATGGTACTACGGGAACTCCTAGCGGTTCAAAATACACTTTTGTAGCAGGGATGGCAGGTCTTTCCAATGCAGCCAATATTCTTGTCAATACTAGAACAATAAACGGAACAGGCTTTAACGGCTCAGCTAATATTACTACTTCTTATTGGGGTGCTACCAGAACGTTCTACACCAACAGCCACGATTCTTACCGTGCCAGTTCGGGGGTAAATGTAAATGGAAGTGGTAATGTTACGTTGCTTTTGCCAAATTCCATAAGATGCTCCGATTGGTTCAGAAGTACGGGTGCAACTGGATGGTATAACGATACATACGGTGGTGGATGGCATATGACAGACAGTAACTATATACGCAATTTTAACAGTAAAAGACTGCGTATTCAAACAGACACCTATGACACTCTCCAGTTGGTAAGAACTAGCGGCTCTGGAGGTTCATCCATAGCCTTTTATAATGGTGGAGGAACTTTTAGGGGTCAATTAGGTGTGAATGCATCTAGCTGGTTTACGTTTGATACTGGTACTACTACGGCTAATCAAAATGTGGTTGAAATATCCCCAGCAGGAGGAATCCATTCAAAGGCAGAGATAACAGCTAAGGCGAGCGGTTCTGATATTAGACTAAAGAAGGATATTCAGAATTACAACGCCATGAATATCATAAACAGGTTCAGGTCTGTAAAATACCACTGGAATGATATTGCCAAGGCTAATTCAGAGGTGTACAATAATGACTATGACCAGTTCGGTCTGATAGCACAAGACCTTATAGCAGGAGGATTTGAACAATGGGTAAGGGATGTGTTCCATGATTACTATACGGTTACTTATGAAAGACTTATCCCTGTTGTGTGGAAAGGCTTGCAGGAAGTAGATGATGAGGTTACAAAACTTAAGAAAAGAGTAAGAGAATTGGAAAAGAGATTAGGAAGTGAGCTACTCACGCTTTAGGCGTGAGTTTCTTCCTGCTTCTTCCTGTCACGGCTTTTTAGGACACTAGGTCGGTCATCCACCGTTGGACAGTCCACAGGCTTAACTTTCCCACGCTCCGTGGGTAGGGCTTTTAAGCCAAATTCCTTTATATTGCAAGCTGCATTGAAGTCACGGTCATGGTGTGTGCCACATTCTGGGCAGATCCAACTGCGATCGCTCAATTTCAATCCTTTATAGATATATCCGCATTTTCCGCAAGTCTTTGAACTTGGGGCAAATCGGTTTATCTGAATGAGGTTCACACCATACCAACTGCATTTGTATTTAAGCAGCGTAAGAAACATCCCGAAAGATGCGTCACCTACTGCCTGTGCCAAGTGGTGGTTTTGCATCATTCCTTTCACGTTCAAATCCTCCATGCAGATGGTACGCACTTGGCTGTCGTGCGTCAGTGCATAGGTGATTTTGTGAAGGTTATCCTTACGGCAATTGGCAATATGTTCATGCAACCTAGCTACGCGGATGCGTGCCTTGTTTCGGTTGGCAGAACCTTTCTTTTTGCGGCTCAACCGCTTTTGAAGTAGTTTCAAACGATCAAGGCTTCGTCGCAGGTTTTTCGGGTTGTCAAACGTTCTCCCGTCAGAACATACGGCAAGTGATTTGATACCCAAATCTATGCCCAAACACGTATCGCCATGTATCGGTGTTGTCGGAAGTTCTTCAATGTCCGTGTCAACCAATACGGAAGCGAAGTATTTTCTCGATGGCGTCATGCTGATGGTGACGGTTTTAACCGTTCCCTTGAATTTACGGTGAAACACAGCAGGAATATCCTTTACTTTCGGTATGGTGATTGTTCCTTTGCCGAAATCAACGACACAATGCTGGGGGCACTGAAAACTCTGTCTGTCCTTTTTGCTTTTTAATTTAGGAAAGCCTACTGCATGAGTATCACGGAAAAAGTTCTTAAAGGCGGTGTCAAGATTGCGGATGGAATTAAGAAGGGCTTGTGAATTTACTTCGTTAAGCCATTGTTTGTCTTTCTTCAATTCGTTAACCATCATATCCTGAACAGTCTTGTATGATACGGACTTTTTCTCATGTTCATATACTTCAATCTTTAGCTTGAGTGCCCAGTTATAGACAAAGCGACAGCAGCCGAAAGTCTTGGCAAGCAATACCTTCTGTTCGTCTGTCGGATAGATTCTATATTTGTAGGCTCTCAGCATAGATTATTTGTTATTAATTGTATTGCAAATATATAATATTATTCTTATATTTGCAAGTGAAAAAAAACTTTTTTTATGACTTTAGCAAAAAGATACATATCAAATACACATTGCGTTTCCAATTTGGGATATCACATTGTATTTTGTCCGAAGTATAGGCGGAAAGTACTAGTAAACGGGGTAGATGAACGATTGAAAATTCTGTTGCAGCAGAAAGCAGACGAACTGGGAATCACCCTGGAAAACATGGAGGTCATGCCTGACCATGTTCACCTTTTTATACGAAGCAAATCTACATACGCCATTCATTTTGTAATAAATCAGTTGAAGGGTTATTCTTCGGTTTGCTTACGAAAGGAATTCCAATGGCTGCGTAGCCGATTACCATCACTTTGGACAAGATCCTATTTTGTAGAATCTATTGGACATATATCCGAGGAAACGGTAAGAAAATATATAGAAAACCAAAAGAATGTATGAACAAAAGCGCTATCATCCCCTGCCTGAATACAGGGGATGATAGCTTAACAATTAATAAATAAAAAAGATTATGAGTCATTCTAACGGAAAGATTACAGCCCCGATAAACTTGGATAGTGATGTATATCCTACCTTAGGCATCGGTCCTACTAGTGATGGTTATGATTTAGGATATGCTTGTGCAAACACCCACGGGAAAATAAACCCGTGGGCACGGTACAAGCCTGTACGTTACGAAAGCCTTGCACCTGGACCAAATGAAAAATGGTGGCAAGGATGGGATGGAAACTGTGGTGTCAAACCTTTCCAAATGGCAGGGTACTTGGATGCGCCAAAACATGCAGATGGAAGTATGAACGGATGGGAATACACCCCACCGACAGGAGGAAAGTTTCCATTTCGCCTTACCGACTTTAACGGATACAACCATCGTGCCAGTCCACCGATAAGTAGATTCTCCTGCCCAGATACTGCTACCAATCAGTTTACAAGTAGTAATTTTGTCTGTTCTGCGGCTATAATGATGCCATCGGAGGGGCATGATACTGATTTTCTTAGCATGGGTGATTTTGCCGAAATAGCCGAGTGCTATTTCGGTGTCTATGTTAAACACAAGACCAGTCAGATGTACAGACGTGTTACTGCCGACAAAAAGATAGGAACAGGATATGCTATGGTTACTGTAAACTCGTGGGGTATGACTGCTGGTGATTGGGAAGTTTATCCTTTCCTTAGTACAGCTATATTAAAACAGGACGACCCCGATATTGTTCATATAGCATACACCGTTCCAATGGTAAGCAAAAGAGATATAGAGATAGTTAGTTCTTACGTAAGCATATCCATAATTGGTGGTGCTATGCCTTCTATTATGGGATACATTGAAGTTACTGTAAGAGTGAGAAACAGTTCAAGCAGCCCTGTTTCTTTCCGTAATAATAGCTGTATGGCTAGGTTTGCAAGTAAGAAATTTGAAGATCCTATGGTTGTAGGTGAAGCAAGAGAAACAATAGAAGATTTCCAAGTATCCGCCAATTCTAGTATTGACAAGAAGGTGAGAATATTCATATCATCAGACTTGATTCAATCAGGAAGTTGTAGGGTATGGGTAAGCCTTAACAGTGCGGCATATAAGGGAAGTACATTGCTTCTTTCTATGGGTCCTAGTTTATAACCACAATCCTCCCCCTTGCCGTTTACCAGCAAGGGGGAGTGCTTATTTCGTTTTCATTAGTTTTTCCTCAAACTCCGCAAGATACAGTCTGCATCACCGCCATGCACCCAACTCTCTAATATTGAAGAGAGAACTTCGATTGCTTTTTCAACCGAAACATTATCCGTTACACGTTCCATCGTTCAATCTCCTTTCGTTCCAAAATAAATAGCACCAAGTATGACAAACGAGCATCCGCAAAGGAATGCGAATATATGACTAACTATTGCGTTCATTGTTTCAATCCTTTTAAAATATGACTAATTACATCTACTGTCCATCCGTTTCCTAACAGCCCCATGCCTATATGTGGCTGTACCGACTTGGTGTATCCTTCGGGTACGGTCTGTAATCTTTCCGCTTCCGTAATATTGGGTGTTCTGAATCCTTTTTCGGGATTACAGTCGGGTGAGTTGAATATAAGCGGTGTAAGTGATTTTTTATATCTTCTCAACAGTGATTCGGGGTTCTTGGCAAACCTGTTCCATGATTCAAGCATACACCATGACTTGTCTTTCTCCACATACCCGTCCGTAATGATATCCTTGAACAGTATTCCCTTGTCCTTCCATGCAGGTATTTCCCAGTTGCACCAGTAGTATCTTGCTCTCATTTGCGCGGAGAAATCGGAACTGTTGATATACACATAGTCTACTCCAAGATGTGACGAAATCAAGTCAGCCCACTCGGATTTCATCTTCACGTTTTCGAGCATGAACTTTATGTTAGGGTTAAACTGTCTGATGTGGTTGAGTATATTGACGTATTCAAAGAACAATCCCGAACGCTCTCCATCGAAGTTCAGTTTCTCTTTCCCTAACTGTGAAAAATCCTGGCATGGTGTTCCGCCAATCAGTAAATCAATATCTTTCCACTGTATATCCCATTCTTTCCAATTTTTTATATCACCCAATTCAATTATATCGGGGTAATTATCCAGTGCAACCTTGATAGACGGTTCGTTTATTTCGCTTGCGTAATACTTGTCTACCTTTATGTCTGCTCTTTCCAGTGCAATACGTCCACAAGCTATCCCGTCACATAAACTTAATACATTCATAGATATGTTTTTTTTTAATTTTCAGCAAATATACGACATAAAACTGTATGCAACCAATACGTTTAACTATTTTTTAATTATCTTTGCGATAATAGATAAAATTCATAATATGCAGTTTTCCATAGTACCAAAAATAGATGCCGAGATTATGTTTTCGGAAGATGATCTGTCCGTTTTCAGACGATCGACAGACGGTATGTATTATATGATCCATACCAATAAGGTTATTGAAGTGATGCCTATGACGTTACCTGAGGACGGAACGGAACACCATTTCCCTTACGACACATACGACACTGGCACAAGAGAGTTTGAGAAGCTGCTTTTATCTGATGAGTGGGTTAAAATGGACGAAAAATGAGAAAAATAGGTTTTTTTAACATAGGAAGGCTTGGACTTGTAAAATCGGCAGGTACAGGAAAAACCGATATAAACAAGGTGATAGAAAAATGGATACCAAAACACATGGTGTTCTGGTACGATATGTCAAAGCCTGTGGATACATATGCGGAAAACTTTAATGATTGGAGGTCGCATTCCTCTGTAAATGCTGATGTAATTATAACAAGCACCTCATTTGTCATAACTAGATTTGCTACACTGAACGATACAGTAAAATGCTACATTCCTGACCAAACAAAAAATTTCCCAGGAATGAAAGTGGAAGTGAAAGGTATAGTTGACGGGCAGGAATTATACTGGGGATATAGTGCTAATGTAAAATTAGTTAATATTACATCAGACGGAACATATGATATTCCGCCATTAGAAACCGTAAACGGTAATTTGTCATTCAGAAACGGCAACATAGTCGGTGCTTGTAACATTACCATTACCCAGCTACCGTCAGGACAATCCGTTCCCACAAACGAGATACTAAAAGCTAATCCTTATTTGCAGGATTTCAGTGGAAACAACAGACCTCTGAAACTTAACAATTTTCTGTTCGCGGCAATGAGCGGTGTGGGTGGGTATGATATTGCTAGCACCAATATTCTACCCGATAAAGCAAATGTTACTGTTACGGATAACAGAATTATTCATATTACTAAAAAACTATCCACTACGGATGACATGGTAAACATAGTTCCGGCAAACTCTAACCCAACGCATAAGTTTAAGGTTACAGGTCTTTCTGATGGCAGACAAGTTAGTTTGGTAAACAGAAATGGCGGATTTTATACTTTTGACAACGGGGAACATGAGGTGACATTAACCTATCCCGAAGGAACCACTTCATTGTATAACGCCATAGGAGTTACAGGGGATATAGGAGATATGGACGTAACAATAGAGTTCCTGCCTAAATATCCCAACGCCCTAATAACTGATGGAGTGGATGATTACGGTGTTGTGGAGAACTTGCAGCAGGGCGTTAAGGTGTTGTTTGTAACTATCAATCCGTTCATTGATGGAAAGTTTATCTATGACCAAAGACTGAATACTACTGAACCTTGGCTGTTTGCCGTATTCAATGACAAAGGTAGTATTGCTTATAATAGTAGGAACTCAAACGGCAAGACCTATATTGATGGAACACTGAATGAATCTACAATAGTTTCCGCTTTGTTAAACAAAAAGCAAATAATCACCATAGTAAACAATGATGTGACAGGTGATAAAACTAAAACTCCTATATTCTTTAGCAATACTGATCATAATAGCGGATGGATTAGTTCAGCTTTCTACAACTCCTTCGGGTTCGATTCCGTCCCCACCAAACAAACTGACGGATTCACCGAGCAGGATTTGATTGATTACTATATACCAAAGGCTATCGTAACGATAACGGTGGTGGACGTATCAGGCTCACCCATACAGGACGCAACGGTTACGGTGGGAGGTGTACAGTACAAAACGTTGTCTGACGGTACAGTAAAAGTACGGGATATAGCAAATAGCACGATGTCGCTGTCTGTAAAGAAAGACGGGTATATGCCGTTTTCTGACAATTCATGGAAGTTTGCCGATTCAAGGATAACGCTAGAGGTGCTTAGGAATACCGTAATCACTGAAAATGGATACAGCATATTGCTTGAAAACGATGGTTTAATATTAACGGAATAAAATAATGGAAGATAATCTTAAAATTTCACAGATGCCTCCCGTTGAAACCGCTACGGGAGAAGAGATGATACCATGTGTGACGGGAAGCCCTAAAGAGAACAAATCCGTCACGGTGTCCAAGATAAGACAAGGCATGGTAATGGACGAAGACTATGTTCATACCGACAATAACTTTACTACCCCGATGAAAGATAAACTTGACGGGATAGAGAAAGGCGCACAGAAGAATACCGTCATAGGCGTGAAAGGTAATGCCGAACAGTCTTACAGGACAGGGAATGTCAATATAACGAAAGACAATTTAGGTCTGTCAAAGGTGGACAATACGTCCGATGCAGAAAAGCCTATATCCACCGCACAAAAAGATGCCTTAGATAAGAAGGTAGACAAGGTGGACGGTAAGGAGTTATCTACAAATGATTTCACCAATGACTACAAAACGCTTCTCGAACAGATAAAGATGCAGCAGGGTAATATGTATGGAGTGGAGATGAGAAGAGGACAGACAGACCCTGTATTTCAGACATGGATAGGAAAGGAAGAGTTCAAGACATCCCATCCCATCCTCAACTCTTTCCGTGTGGCAAAGGTAAAGGACGGTAAGGTAATCGGATTTCTGGACCAGACCAATTTCTTCAAAATGGCTGATGGTAGCCCGTCAAATATTGTAATCGGGATAAATACTAAAGCACCTGAAGAACCCGACTTAGGTAATAGCGATGACGGAAGCGATATTATGCTTGTAAACACCAAATCTTTCTGGGTAATCAACGGAGGAACGGATGATACGTATGAAAGAAGGCTTGTCGGTGATGCTCCATTTACATACGGTGGCGATACAGCCATAGAGATAAAGCCGTTCGGAATGAGTATCGGTTATTCCACGATAAAAGACAACAAGCAGAGATCTATCCTTGATTACACGGTAAAAGGAACAACGGCAGCAGGAAATCTAGGCGTGAACATAATGGAAGGAAACGGGTGGCCTACGACAAATGTATCACGTTTTGATTTTGAGAAGTATGCTAGAAACAAAAATGGAGATACGACAAAGAACTATCCTTATGCAAATGCTTTCGTTCTTGACCTTGAAGTGTGGTGTACGCTTCTCTTTATCAAATTCAGAACAAAAGACCTACACGCACAGTCTGTTTGCGGAAAAGGAATATCATCCAACGATTCAGCCCCCGATGCGTCAAGCTGGGGGAAAATGACAGGCGTCAGATTCAAGAAGGCGGACGGTCAGACCTATGTATATTACAAGTTGAACGGGCAAGGATTTAAAGCATCAGAAACAGGAACTGCTTACAATTTTTCACAACTCATAAACAACTACCGTCCTTGCATGAAGATGTTTGAAGCACAGCTTGCCATGTCATACGCAAAAGAACACAGTGTCGCGCCTGATACTGAGTTTGTATATGAAAATACAAAATACAAGTATTATAATTTTCAAGGTCATAACGGATTGGCTGACGGGGAAATGTCAGGTATCGTAGCCAAATTTGTCAATGCAACTGTAACCAGTGGATGGAGTATCCCGGATAATGCGGCAGTGACAAATCGTGAAATAGAGATATGCTTCACACAGCCTATCATTCGCGGACGTATTGCTGGGTGGGGAGATATATGGATGTGGTACAGTGGAATAGATTGTGTCATGCACGATTCTACGTCCATAGATATTTATCAGACCTATGACGTAAACAATCTGACTACAGACAATGTAGCCGCAGATAAGAATCCTGGAGAATCTTATGGATTTGAGAACACGTATGAATTTGTCGGTTCTATGGCTAGAGGTGAAGGATACATAACAAAGAACTTTGAGAACTCGCTCATTGGAGAGGTCAAGGGAAGCAATCTTCACACGGGGGAATGCCATTACAACTGGTTTACGGGAAATGCAGGTTCGGGTAAAATAGGAAGGTGTGGTGTTTCCTTTGGTGGTAGGTTGAACTTCGACAATTGTTCTCTGCGGACTGGTGCTGCGAACAATGCCCCTTCGTATGCGAGCACGAACATTGGTGGCGGCTTTCGTTGTTCAATAACCCAAGCCTAATTTTTCACGAAGTGAAAAATCCCATTCCCAAAACTTGCAAAATATATTAATTATGTTTAAGTTTGCATAATAAAAATCTAACCAAATGCGTCAGCAAAGTGAAATAAGTCTGTCAAAGGCGGTTAGTTTTATTATGGTAATACGAATAATTTTGCTATATTTGCATTAAAAATAAGAACAATATGAATATAGTAAATGTAGTAAATTATGAAGGTCTTTACTGTGTTACAGATGAAGGCGATATTTTTTCTTTAAAAAGAGGTGTCAAGCTGAAACCGCATCTTGAAAAAAGTGGATATATGAGTGTAGTCTTAAATAAAAATGGAGAGAAACATACATATAGAGTACACACCATTGTTTTTAATTCCTTTAATAAAAGGAATAATGAATTGGTTATAGACCACATAGACGGAAATAAAACAAATAATACCTTATCTAATTTAAGGCAGATACACACAAGAGAAAATACTGCAAGAAGCATGACTAACAAATACGGAAGAGGCGTTAAGTATTACAAAAACATAAATAAGTACGGTTCATGTATTTCTATCAACCGTACAAGATATTATTTAGGGGTTTTCTCGACAGCAGAACAAGCTAGCAATGCTTATATAGAAGCACTAAATAACTGGGAGTTACACGGAATATTGCCAACTGTAAAAGATAGGAATATAAAATATTGTAAAGTTTGTGGGAGGGAACTTCCTATTGATGATTTTTATTTAATAAAAGGGCATGGAAGGTCATGGATGTGCAAGTCATGTTCTAGGGAATATTCAAAAAATAAACGAAATACAACAACATGGAAAGAGGTTTGATTTTTGACGAGAAGCCTGCCTTTATCTTTGATTTAGGCACTGGATATAGCAATGTTCATTTAAACATTGAACAAGTTGACGAACCCGAAACGGACGATATGGGAAATATTGTACAGGAAAAGTTCGTCAAAAAGTGGAAAGCCGATGTACAGCGTGTAAAGAACCCTGTATCATACGACAAAACGGTAGATGCCGCTATAAAGGATGAATTTCCAAATGGAGAGGAAGAAGCGGCTCTCAGAAAAGGTATTTTAAACAAACTTGACCCAGATTATGTAAAGCTGAACGAGTTTGCCGAAAGTGTGAAACAATCTTACTTGAAAGGATATGGAAAACAATGACAAACAACAGATAGGTGGGTATTTCTCCACCAAAAACGCTTCAAAGGATGAAGCGTTAAAAGGTATCGTAGCTGCAAGAATATCAGCATCGGAAGATGTAACCGACAAGGAATACACAGCATTGTCAAACCTTATAAGAGTAGCGACATCGGATGGATGCCGTATCTCATTGGTACAGGAAATGAAAAGCAGATCAAGCAGAATAGCACCAACAGGAATGCTTCTCCCGGCAGGAACGGTGGAATATTTTTCAGTCACACCAGGAAGCAAGGTGAGTGTTACGGGAACAGCAAACATATCATCTATCGAGTAAGTCATGGGCATGAATTATAACACTATATTAGCTTCCTTACTTGACGGAATATCTCTAGCATTGAAAAGCGGAAACTCGAATGTTGATGCGGAACAGTTCAACTTCCTTACTGACGCAATAAACAAATCAACTATCATACCGTCTTATTTTGATAGAGAAAATGCCATTAAGTATCTTGATGTGAGCGACACAGAGTTTGCAAGGCTTACATACAAAGGCACTAAGTTTCATCCCGTACAACCGTTATTATCTCCCGTGAGAGTACAAGGAATGACAAAACCCGTTTATTTGAAAGAAACATTGGATGCTCTTAAAAACAACGGGCTTATACGTCCAAAGAAGTCAAGGGGCAAATACAAGACTAAAAGCTAGACAACCTCATACGCATACATTGTAACACAATCATCTTTATTCTCCATATTAACCGCTTGGAAAATGTTTTCTTCATTATCCAAAGCGGTTATTTTATATGTTCCGTTCGTCAGATCAACAGTGTCACCTAATTTTATATAAGCGTACTTGTTTCCACTAGGTATTAAATACGTAATCTTTATTGGATTATTATTCCATTTTTTTAATTCTTTCATCTTCAATTCCTCTATTTTAAAATTATTGCGCTAATATACGAATAGGAAAAACAACACACAAGCAAATAACTTATTTTAACAAGTTTAAACTATCTGAAACACAATAGGTTATACTGCGAAATTTTTATTTTTGTTTAGGCAATCCATGTTGTAAATTTACACTCGTAAAGATGAGTGCACAGTCTTTACGGGAGTTATAATACACACACATTAAATTACAATATTATGGGTTCAGACAAAATTTTTATGTTCGACAATCCTGCCGCTGGAGAAAGCGCAGGTATTATGTCAATGATTCCTGCACTGTTGCAGAATAAAGGATTAGACCCCAATCTTGTAGCTGCCTTGATGAATGGAAACAAAAATCAAGACGCTTGGGGTGGTGCTGGTTGCTATTGGATCTAGATTATCCTGCTCTTCTTCCTGTGGGGTGGTAACGGATTCGGTAACGGGTTTGGCAATGGAGCAAACGGAATCCCTGCTCAATTGAACAATGAAGCAGGACGTGAATTGTTGATGAACGCTATTCAAGGAAACGGAACAGCTATCAATCAGTTGGCTAGTTCTTTGAACTGCTCTACTCAACAGTTGCAGAATGCTATCTGCCAAATTCAAGGACAGATTCAGCAAGTTGGTAATCAGGTAGGTCTTTCCTCTCAACAGATCATCAACTCAATTCAGTCAAATAGTGCAGCTATCGGTTCTCAGCTTGCTTCTTGCTGCTGCGATATCCGTACAGCTATTGAACGCCAAGGATGTGATAGCCGTTTGGCTACTGTAGAGCAGACCAATACTTTGACAAGCAACACAAACACTCAGTTTAACATCTTGTCAAGTAAGATAGACGCTCAAACTCAAATCATCCAAAGTGGATTCTGCGAGTTAGAAAAGAGAGAAATGCAACGTGAAATTCAGCAGTTACGTCAGGAAAACAGCAATTTGGCTCTGGCTGCTTCTCAACAGGCCCAGACTGCAAATATAGTTGGCCAACTTAAGGCTCCGTGCCCGGTTCCATCCTATATAGTGCCTAATCCAAATTGCGGTTGTGGATATGGTTATCCGTTCATGGCTGGTTTTCGTGCAGGTTATGCTGCTGGTGACAACTGTGGTTGCAATTGCTAAAGTTTAGTTAAGAGTTCTTTGACTTATTGAATTGGGCTTCGTAATCGGATAAGTACATCCATTTATATCCTTTATGTTTATTCATCTGATTCAAACAACATTTAGAAATACTTTGATGTAAGAATCCATCGCATTCTGCATTTTTAATGGAACTGTAAATTTTGATATCATTACCCGTTAATGGTATTCTAACAATAGGACGAACATACATTTGTCCTCTATTACATCTTTCTTTATGTGATTTAGACATTTTTATTAAAGATAGTGGATTATTTTGATTTACTTTACGTGTACACCATCGAAGATTATCTTTACGGTTATTCTTTGTATTTGTGTCTATATGGTCTATACATGGATATTTATTTGGATTTGGTATAAAAGCCTCTCCAACTAATCTGTGTACTCTAACATAACAGATTTTACCCATTTTAGATAAAGAGCATTTATAATATCCATTTTGATTTATAGATAGATGTATTAACTTAGGTTTTTTAAATCTATCTTTTCCGCCTCTACCAGGTAAAATAAATCTTCCCAATGAGATAACCCGTCCAAATGAAGAAACCATATATAATCCTTCATATCCGATTACGTCTTTCCAAATTTCTCCTTCCAAGGAGATGCTCTTAATAAATTCTTCGTTTGTCATTGCTAACTAGTTTTAGTGATGCTAATATAGGAAAAAGAGGGAAGGGCGTTAGCAAACCCTTTTCAATAGGTTGATCGCTCCTATCTATCCCGATGCAAAAATAATAAAATTCTAAAGAAAGGGAAAAGTTATGAGTTATTTTTTTAATCCTTATATGATGGGATATAACGCTAACCGTTTTAAAGGAGTACATAGACTTGACTTTGGAGGGATACCGTTTGTTCGGACATCTTCTGTAACAACAGACACGACAAATTCAGAGGTTATCTATGGTATTAACCCGTGTCTGTTCAGACGATTGCCAAATCAAGGTATTTTGCTATTAAGCGTAAATCATGTTCCTGCTGCCGGATCTGACGGGTATCTTGTTTCTGTGGCTACCACACTGACAAATACCACATCAACATCCACAAGCAAGGTTCCTTTGGTGAACGGTTCGGGAGATCAGATTCCGTCTAGTGAAATTTCACAAGGCAATAAATACTTTGTCTATTACGACAAATGTAATGGGATATTTCAAGTAGTTAATCATATCGTTGCACCTGCTACTGCCGCACAGGCTAGAAGCACTGTAAAATGATATTAAAAAGTTATAAGTATGTTTCAATCAATACGACAAGGACAGCAGTTTTTCATATTGCATAAAGGGGAAAACCCAAGATGTGATGTGGGCACTGTGGTAAGTGTTTCAAATCCTGTTCCTAAATATCAGAACGGATATACAGCATATCCTCTTCCGCAAAATGAAATGGTTGTGGATGTGAAAGTTAAGGTTGGAGATGATACTCTTGATTTTCAAAAGTTGCCAGCCAATCTTAGTATAGCAGACTTTTCCCAAGTAGGCGGAAATGTGGTTGTATCGGAAAGCAAGGATGCCATCAATGCAGAGATAGAAGCAATGAAAATAAGTAGTGTAAGGGTTGTGGAATCTGTGGAATACCATCAGAAAGTAATCAAAAGCTGCGATGAGATGCTTACAGCGTTGAATCCTGCATTTGCCGAGAAGGCGCAGCAGGACAAGGAGATGAAGGAACTTAAAGGTGAATTGTCACAGATAAAGGATATACTTGCACAACTTGCTGCTTCTGGTATCAAATTGCCTGACGTGCAACATGTAAACAATAATAATAACAACAATAAAAAATAAATACTATGGGTTGGAAAGTATATGGAATGGGCCGTAGCTTTGAAGGTGAAGATATGGACCGGGAATTAGAAAAAGCGTATAAAGAAGGTTATCGTGACGCTATGGAAGAAATGGAAGATCGCTATGGTGAACGTGGCGGACGTGGCGGACGAAGTGGAGGCGGTTATGGCGAAAGAATGTGGGATGATGATGATGAGTACGGAGAAAGACGCGGAGTCAAAGGTACTGGTCCTTACGCCAGACGTAGACGCTAATTAAATTGGTTTAAGCCCGTAGTGGTTTGCTACGGGCTATCTTTTTAAAAACAAAAGCTATGGAAAGAACGAGATTAGATGTATATGAGAAACTTCCTTCGGGAATGGAAAAATATCTTGCAGAACACGGATGGAACTTCTCTAAGAAATTATGTGAATATGCCGTTTCCAAAATGAAAGACAGGAACGGAAACAAAATACACCCGTATGACAAGGATCAAGTGGAAACATTAATGAAGCAATTCAATGTTGAGTTGAAGAATGATGTGGAATACAACAAGGTTTATGTATTGAATATGGTACGTGCCGACTATATGGGTTCATCCATAGTCAATGAGCAATATGCCTGTATGTTTGTAAAAGACTATCTTGACGATGTTGACGGAAGCCCTACCCGTGCTCTTGACGAGTATTACGCAAAGTGTATAGCCTGTGGAACACCTTTCTCTTGGGAGGATTATATCTGATTGCTATGGTACGACAAAGACTATACATTGAGGAATATGACTGGACGGTTGATGTGTTCTATTCTGTGGATAAATACTCTTATTTAAGAGCGATATACAGGCTGGAATATATTGGCTGTCCTTTTCATTTGCTGAACAGGATAACGGATAAGATAAAGACTGAAAAATACAATTACGGTGTAACGTATTCAAACAATAAGTGCACTGTAATCATTATCAGTCACAGTACGTCTGATGAAGAATTTATGAATACACTGGAGCATGAAAAACAACACATGATTGGTCATATAATTGATCATTATGGCATAAAGCCTTCATCAGAAGAAGCCGGATACCTTGCAGGATATGTAGGTGCTTTATTTACAAAACCTATAAAAGACGAGATTTGCGATTGTTGTAAGAAAAAACTAAAATAAATCATTATGAAAAAGATTTTTATGGCTATGATTAGCGGAAAAAGCAAAGAAGAAGTATATGATATGCTTAACGATTCGGAAAAGGAAATCCTATTCGGTATTGCTCAAAGCATGGGAATGACACGGGTGGAAAGAAGAAAAATGAAAAGAAAATACGAAAAGAGAAGATAGGCTAACTGCCTATCCTCTCTATTATTAGTTAAAACTTTTGTATAACTCAAGATTGTTGAAAACATAGCACTCTTTATCCTTGACTTGAGGATACATATAAGAGGGAATCTTAGCTATCTTACGGGCATTACCCCAGTATGATGTCCTTTCTTTATAAGTCCTCTTTTTATAAGAGTGTTTTCTACTTCCATCCAATCAACAAACGGTCTGTTTGACAGGTTTACATTATATTTCAACGGACATCCCAATGACGCATCGTCAATATATATATGACAATAAGGTTTGGGTGATAGTGTCCATGTATGCTGTTCAGGATTCTCGTTTATACCGAACAGGGGTATGTTATTGTCCGTAAACCATTGTACGGCTTCCGACAGGTATTTCCCTCCCTGTTTATGTATGTTGTAATCATCGGAAGTCACCTCATCAATATCACTTCTCATGGTAAACAGGATAAGTTTGTGTCCGTTATTAACCAATTTTCTCAATACAGGCACGGCACCTATATCCTTGCCGATTTTAGGAAAGTTATGTGTCACAACTGTTCCGTCAAAGTCAATTCCTATAATAGCCATAATTATTTGTTATGTAATTTATCATATATTTCTCTTACCTGTTTATACCTTTCTTCCTGCTTCTTTGTGAACGGCATGAAGGAATGATTTAACCATCGACATATATAATAACATTTATCATTGGAATAATCAGTTTCATCAGAATTAATAAACCAATCAATATCATTCCTCATTTCTCTTGCAGAAATAAAGGCGTCAATAAGTTTTGGATATTTTATAAGTCCTATGTAATTGCTATTGAAATTTGCTTTCGGGCAAACAATACATCCAACTCTTTTGCGATAATCATATTCGGGATTTATAGGTAATGAATATTTATGGATATAATCCCATACATCCTTATCCGTCCAATCTATAATAGGCTTTAATTGTATGATGGAAGTAGCACCAATAGACTGACAATGTTCTTCAAAATAGGAATCAAACAATTCTTTGTTTTTCTTTAAAGTCGTTTTGTTTTTCGCTTCAAATGCCGTCCTGGTACTTCTACTCCTACTTTCAGCTTTCCTTACTCCCGTAATACTGCACGCATCCGCATATTTAGGATTGTGCTTATAATCCTTGCAACAATAAGCTATTTGTACAGTAGGAAGGATGGATTTGTAGTTTTTCCATATATTTTGTATAAACCCGAATTTATAATCACGCCTCCATATTACATCGGGATAGTTTTCTTTTATGAACCTTAATGTAATATTACTTTCAAAGGCATGGTTGAAAAAGGCTTTGAACGGTATCCCGGCACGTTTACAAAGGTCATAACATACCTGACTATCTTTTCCTCCCGAAAAACCCAAATGTACTTCCAACCCCATTGTTTTAGCTATCTTACTGAATTTTTGTATTCTAGTAATGGCTAATTGTTCTTTTTCATCCATAACCATTTGTTCATCTATTATTTCTTTCATACTAATTCAATTATAGCCTTCTTTAAATTAACAAATAAAGGTAT
>ENA-ORUO01000197-ORUO01000197.1-human-gut-metagenome-genome-assembly--contig:-NODE-197-length-73820-cov-5.916898_pt1 | contig 73820 bp, 76 predicted proteins | sample MGYA00242082_ERZ509215 | MGnify/ENA primary metagenome ERZ509215 (study PRJEB26280, sample SAMEA2338829) | human gut metagenome | biome: human gut; feature: human-associated habitat; material: faeces... | reverse complement strand
CCGTCTATCCGTTGTGCCGCAACGGGTTCAAAGTTTCAAAAACTCATTCCCACTCAATAGTCGCGGGGGGCTTGGAGGTAATATCGTAGACGATGCGGTTGATGTGGGGCACCTCATTGACGATACGGACGGAGACCCGGTCCAGCACATCGTAGGGGATCCGGGTCCAGTCGGCGGTCATGAAGTCCGTGGTGGTGACGCTGCGGAGGGCCAGAGTATAATCATAGGTCCGGCCATCGCCCTGCACACCTACGGAGCGCATATTGGTCAGCACTGCGAAATACTGACTCATGGCGCTCTCCAGATGCGCCTTGGCGACCTCGTCCCGGAAGATAAAATCCGCCAGGCGCAGAATATCCAGCTTTTCCTTCGTCACATCCCCCAGGCAGCGGATGGCAAGGCCGGGGCCGGGGAAGGGCTGGCGCATCACCAGATACTCCGGCAGACCCAACTCACGGCCCAGCTGCCGCACCTCGTCCTTAAAGAGCATCCGCAGAGGCTCGATGATCTCCTTGAAATCCACATAATCCGGCAGACCGCCCACATTGTGATGGCTCTTGATCACGGCTGCGTCACCTGCGCCGGACTCGATCACATCCGGGTAAATCGTACCCTGAGCCAAGTAATCCACCTGGCCGATTTTTTTGGCTTCCGCCTCAAAGACCCGGATGAATTCCTCGCCGATGATCTTCCGTTTGCGCTCCGGCTCGCTGACGCCGGCCAGCTTGCTCAAAAACAGCTCCTCCGCGTTGACCCGGACGAAGTTGATGTCCCACTTTCTGAAGGCCTCCTCTACCTCGTCTCCCTCGTTGAGACGCATGAGGCCGTGGTCCACAAATACGCAGGTCAGTTGATTGCCTACGGCCTCCGCTATCAGCGCTGCCGCCACGGAGGAATCCACGCCGCCGGAGAGGGCCAGCAGTACCTTGCCGTCCCCCACCTTTTCCCGGATCTGACGGATGGCAACATCCTTATAATCCCCCATGGTCCACTGCCCCTTTGCGCCGCAGACCTCATAGAGGAAGTTGCGGAGCATGGCGGTGCCGTAGGCGGTGTGATTCACCTCCGGGTGGAACTGGACGCCATAAAAGCCCCGGCGCTCGTCACAGATGGCCACATTGGGACAGGCGTCGGAATGGGCCACCAGTTCAAAGCCCTCCGGCACCTTCTCCATATAGTCGCCGTGGCTCATCCAGGTAACGCTCTCGGCAGGCAGGCCCTTGAACAGCTTGCAGTCGGTTCTGAAATAGGTCTCCGTCTTGCCGTACTCCCGGGCGGAATCCGCCGTAGCCGCCGTCACCCGGCCGCCCAGATTGTGGGCGATGAGCTGACAGCCGTAGCAAATGCCCAGAATGGGGATCCCCAGCTTGAAGATCTCCGGGTCCGCCTGCGGGGATGCAGGATCGTACACACTGTTGGGCCCGCCGGTAAAGATAATACCGATGGGGGCCATCGTCTTGATCTCCGCCACCGGGGTGGTGTAGGGCCTGACCTCGCAGTATACGCTGCATTCCCGGACCCGCCGGGCGATGAGTTGATTATACTGACCTCCGAAATCGAGTACTAAAACGGTTTGTGATGCCATAGAGACCTCCTGAAAAATAAATTCAGATATTGCGGCTTTATGCGTTTTCACGCTCCAGCGCCGCTTGGACAAAGCCCTTGAACAGCGGATGGGCATGGTTGGGCCGGGACTTGAATTCCGGGTGATACTGAACGCCCACAAAGAACGGCTGGTCCGCCAGCTCCACCGTCTCCACCAGCCGCCCATCGGGGGACAGCCCGGAGAGGACCAGTCCCGCGGAGGTGAGGGCCTCCCGGTAGTCGTTGTTGAATTCGTAGCGGTGGCGGTGACGCTCGGAGATCTCCAGCGTGCCGTAGCACCGCTCCATGGTGGTGCCGGGCCGGATCACACAGGGATAGGCCCCCAGCCGCAGCGTGCCGCCCTTGTCGATCTCGTCGCTCTGTCCCGGCATGAAGTCGATGACCTTGTTTTCGCACAGTTCGTTGAACTCGCCGGAATCCGCGTCGGCGATCCCAGCGGCGTGGCGGGCATATTCGATCACAGCGATCTGCATTCCCAGGCAGATGCCGAAATAGGGAACATGGTGCTCCCGGGCGTATTTCGCCGTCAGGATCATGCCGTTGATCCCCCGCTGGCCGAAGCCGCCGGGGACGATGATGCCGTCCAACGCGCCCAAAACCGCCTCCGCATCGCTTTCCGTAATGGTCTCGGAGTCGATCCAGCGGATGTCCACCTCAGCCCCCAGAGCATAACCCGCATGGCGCAGTGCCTCTGCCACGGAGAGATAAGCGTCATGAAGCTGGACATATTTTCCAACCAGACCGATGGTCACACGTCTGTCCGCATGTTTGATCCGCTCCACCATGTGTTCCCACTCCGTCAGCTCCGGTGCCGGGGCGTCGATGCCCAACTCCCGGCAGACCACAGAGGAAAAGTTGGACTGCTCCAGCATCAGCGGTGCTTCATACAGGCAGGGCAGCGTGATGTTCTCAATGACGCAGTCGGGCTTTACATTGCAGAACATGGAGATTTTCTGAAAAATAGAAGGCTCCAGCGGCTCGTCGCACCGGAGGACGATGAGGTTGGGATTGATCCCCATGCCCTGAAGCTCCTTGACAGAGTGCTGGGTGGGCTTGGACTTGTGCTCATCGGAGCCCCGGAGGAAGGGCACCAACGTCACATGGATAAAGAGGCTGTTCTCCCGGCCCACCTCCAGAGAGATCTGCCGGACGGCCTCCAGAAAGGGCTGGGACTCAATGTCGCCGATGGTGCCGCCGATCTCGGTGATGACCACGTCGGCGTCCGTTTGCTTACCCACCCGATAGACAAATTCCTTGATCTCATTGGTGATGTGGGGGATCACCTGCACGGTGGAGCCCAGATACTCCCCCCGGCGCTCCTTGTTCAGAACGTTCCAGTACACCTTACCGGTGGTAAGGTTGGAGTATTTGTTCAGATCCTCGTCGATGAACCGCTCATAGTGACCCAGATCCAGATCCGTTTCCGCGCCGTCCTCGGTGACGTAGACCTCGCCGTGCTGATAGGGGCTCATGGTGCCGGGGTCCACGTTGATGTAGGGGTCCAGCTTCTGAGCGGCCACCTTCAGCCCTCTTGTCTTTAAAAGGCGGCCCAGAGACGCCGCAGTAATGCCCTTACCCAACCCGGATACCACGCCGCCGGTCACAAAAATGTATTTCGTCATACGTCCTCCTCCGAAAATTTCACGTTCTGTCTACGCAGTCCCGCTTTGGCAGTTTTTATTTATAAGTCGACAAGATCTGCTCCGCCACGGCCCGCTTCGTCACACAGCGATCCATCGCCTGCTTTTCGATGTATCGGTGGGCCTCCTGCTCCGTCATATTCAGTTCCCCGATCAGCAGCCACTTGGCCCGGTTCACAAGGCGGATCTCCTCCATTTTTTCCTCAATGGTGGCATTCTTCTTTTCCAGCCCCCGCAAACGCTCCCGGGTACCGCACAGCAGCCGCATGGATTGGGTAAACAGCTGGGTCGACATAGGCTTGGACAGCACCAGAACGCCCTGTGGCGTCAGCCGTCCGTCAATATCCGGAAAATGCTCTGCCTTCACCAGCAGCAGTACCCCGGCGGCGCTGTGCTGGCAGATATCCTGCGCCAGTCGGGTGCCGAACTCATCCGGCAGCGGCGTGTTGATCACCACCAGATCGTAGCTGTTTTCCAGCAGCTCCCGGCGGGCACCGGCGGCGTCCGTCAGCACCGTGACCGGCCAATAGAACCGCTCCGGCAGAAGGCCCCGGACGGATTCATTGAATTTTGCGGAGGCGGACACCACCAGAACGCTGTACGCATGGCCAAGTTCCATCGTTGTCCCCCTCCTTTTCTATGTTTTTTGCCGTGTGCTTTCTGTTCGGTCAGGTATAGTATTGAATGATCGCCGCAGGAAGATGTTCTTTGATAAAATCACTGGCGGCGGCCGCTGCCTTGGCCTCCGCCCAGGTCTCCGGCAGTCTGCGGTACCGGGCCCGGATCTCCTCCGGCGCCGTGTAGAGGTTCAGATCCGCCGCAGGCGGCAGCTGCATGTTGTGAGCAACGCCCTCCATTCCCGCCCGAATCAGCAGAACAAAGGCCAGATACGGGTTGCACAGCGGGTCCGGAGACCGCAGTTCCGCCCGCCGGTATTCCCCCACCGCCGCCGGGACCCGGATGAGCTGAGAGCGGTTCTCAGCGGACCAGGAAAGATAGCCGGGTGCCTTCCAGCTTCCAAAGCGGCGGTAGGATTCCTCCGTGGGGTTCAGGAACGCCGTCATGGCCTCCACATGGGCCAGCACCCCGGCAAGGACCTGGGGCATCACGTCCCGCTTATCCTCGCTGACAGCGGAGAAGTTGATGTGCATTCCGTTGCCCGCCTTGTCTGCCAGAGGCTTGGGTCCGAAATCGGCATACAGCCCGTTCTGGGCCGCCACCGTATCCACAGCCGCCCGGAAGGTCACGGCGTTATCCGCCGCAGTGACCGGGTCTGCATAGCGGAAATCAATTTCGTTCTGGCCGGGGCCCTCCTCATGGTGAGAGCTTTCCGGCCGGATGCCCATGCGCTCCAGCGTCAGGCAGGCCTCCCGGCGGACATTCTCCCCCTTGTCTGCCGGGGCAATGTCCATGTAACCGGCACGGTCATAGGGAATTTTGGTAGGCTCGCCGTCCTCGTCCAGCCGGAACAGATAGAATTCCATCTCCGTTCCGAAGGCAAAGGTCAATCCGGCCTTTTTGGCGTCCTCTACCGTTTTTTTCAACAGGCTCCGGGCGTCCGCGCCGATGACGGTGCCGTCTGGCTGGGTCACGGCGCAGAACATCCGCACCACCCGTCCATGCTCCGGCCGCCAGGGCAGCACACAGAGGGTGGACGGGTCCGGGCGCAGCAGCAGATCAGAGTGGACCTCCCCGCCGAAGCCGGGAATGGCGGAGCCGTCGATGGCAATACCGTACTGGAAGGCCCGGTCCAGTTCCTCCGGCATAATGGCGATATTTTTCTGGCGGCCCGCCGCGTCGCAGAAGGCCATGCGGATGAACTTCACGTCCTCCTCCGCCGCATACTGCTTGATCTCCTCAACCGAATACTGCATATTGTCTCCGCCTTTCCGTTATGGTTTCCGTATGCATGCCCGGCGATCCAGGCCCCCTCATTTTTTGATGCATCTGTTATAGCACACCTTTTTATAAATTTACAATATGTAAAACAGAAAAAATCACGGTTTTCCGGGACTTATTCTCCGTCATGCTCACATATTTGGGCTACTGCTGCCGGTCTGGTCTCCTGTCCTGTTTTGCGCTCTGCGGCGATCCTTTTCAAACCGCCTGCCCGTTTAGGCCACGCTGCAACAAAAAAGGCGTCCACTTCCAACGGGAGCCATGCTCCCGCTGAAAATGAAGGCCTTTGCTCATTTTGTATTCAAAAAAGACCTGATTCAACAAATTAGATTAAATCGTACCATGTGCGTCCGCGCTTGTCAATCATTTTTCTGTCGAACACGGTGCAAAAAGGAGGGCCTTCGCCCTCCCTTTTGTCCTTGGCTGCCTCTTATACCGTGCCGGTGACGATCAGCTCGCTGACGCCGGGGGTCACGGCCCACGCCCCGGTCACCGGGTCCTGGGTATACGTGGCCGCAGGGACGGTGATCTGCCCCGCTGTTGTAGCGAACAGACCTGTGGTCCCGTCATAGGTGTACTGCGTACCGGCAGTCCAGGGCGCACCGTTGTAGGTCACCGTGAGACCGTTGAGAACCGGATCGAAGGTATCCCGGAGGATCACATCGTCCGTCGCGGTAACGGGAGTATTGCCGGTGTTCTGGATGGTAAAGGTGTAGGTGATCCGGCCGTTCTCCGCTACCACCGTGGGATTCAGCCCCTTGGTGATGGACAGTCTCGGGCTGCTCACCGCGCCAACTGTCTCCTCCGCCGTCACAGGTGCGGCCAGCCCGCCGCTGGTCACGGTGATGGTGTTGACAATACTGGACTCCGCTGCCAGCGGCGCGTAGCGGGTCACCTCCGTCTCGTAGATCACAAGGGCGCTGCCCCCGGCAGGGACCGTGATGCCGGTAACGGTCATGGGCGGTCCGGCGTTGACGACCGGAGCGGCTTGCAGCGCGCCGTTCACATAGTACCGAACGCTGCCCGGCAAATAGGCCAGCGGATACAGGGTCGCTCCGCCAAAGGCGTAGCCGCCCAGGTTGTCGGAAATGGTCAGACCCGTCAGGGGCGTGACGCCGCTGTTGGTAAGGCTGACCACATACGTGACCGTCCCACCCGGCTCGTAATTCTCCCGCACCGCCGTTTTCGCGGCGGTCAGGACCTCCCTCAGCTCCCCGGTGACAATGTTGGAATTGACGGTGCCGCCGGTATAGGTGAGGGTCGCCATATTCTGAAAGGATGTGGGCATAAAACAAGCCTCCTTAAAATCGCTCAGATTCGCGCGTCTGCGCGTTCCATTCTATGCGCCGGAACAGCACACGGTCCCCCGCCATTCTCTAAAAGCAATAAAAAAAACAGCCCACCTTTGGCACTTTCGGAAAAAATCTGGTTTTGCTGTGGGAAAGCGTTGATTTTTTTGGGGAACCGTGCTATCTTGATAACAAGCGAAATCGTTTTCTTGCGGATGTAGTTTTCGCATGTCTGTTAACGGACACAGAAAAATCCGTTTGCGCTTTCGCCAACCTTTTCCCCGCAAACCATTTTCTATTTGTACGCTTATCCAAATAATGATCCTAAATATTCATAAGGAGGACGTTTTATGTTTGATCCGAAAACTGTTTCCCTGGGTATTGCTCCCATCGGCTGGTGCAATGACGATATGCCGGAGCTGGGTGCCGAGAACACCTTCCAGCAGACCGTCAGCGAGATGGCTCTGGCCGGCTTCACCGGCTGCGAGATCGGCAACAAGTATCCCACCGACCCCGCTGAGCTGAAGAAGGCTCTGGACCTGCGCGGTATGCGCATCGCCAGCCGCTGGTATTCTTCCTTCATCCTGACCCGTTCCATGGAGGAAGAGGAGAAGGACTTCATCGCCAACCTGGACTTCCTGGAGGCTGTCGGCGCAAATCACATCAACGTCTCCGAGCAGAGCTACTCCATCCAGGGCAAGGTGGACGTGCCCATCCTCACCGGCGGCCACAAGCATGTCATGAACGATGAGGAGTGGGATCGCTTCTGCAAGGGTCTGAACCGTCTGGGCCAGATCGCTTCCGAGCGTGGCTTCAAGCTGTGCTTCCATCATCACATGGGCACCGTGGTCCAGACCAGCGAGGAGACCGACCGCATGATGTCCAACACCGATCCCCGGTATGTGTTCCTCTGCTATGATACCGGCCACTTCACCTTCGCCGGCGAGGATCCCCTGGCCATGCTGAAGAAGTATGTGGACCGCGTGGGCCATGTCCATCTGAAGGATATGCGTCTGCCCGTGGTGGAGGAAGCCCGCAAGAACAACTGGTCCTTCCTGCAGTCCGTCCGCAATGGCGCTTTCACCGTCCCCGGTGACGGCAACGTGGACTTCGATCCCGTGTTCAAGGTGCTCTCCGACGCCGGCTATCAGGGCTGGCTGCTGGTGGAGGCTGAGCAGGATCCCGCCAAGGCCAATCCTCTGGAGTACGCTATCAAGGGCCGTACCTACATCCGGGAGCACACCGGTCTGTAAATCGCGCGATGGGAGGGCCCCGGTCCTCCCCACCGCGTTTCCATACCACTTTTTGACATCAAACAGGAGATGTTTCCAATGACTTATTTCAATAAGAACAAGGAACTCAAGCGGGGCTACAACGCCTATATCGACGAATCCACCAACTACATGGGTACCCTGATGAACGTGGGCCTGCTGGTGATGGAGGACGGCGACACCTATACCTACGAAAGCGCCGACCGCGAGGTTGCCATCCTGCTTTTCGAGGGCAAGGTCACCTATGAATACGCCGGCAAGACCGTTGAGGCCGACCGCCCCAACTGCTTCCATCACGAGGCCTACTGCCTGCTGGCTCCCAAGGGCACCAAGATCACCCTGACGGCTCACAGCCACAGCGAGCTTTACATGCAGGACACCCTGAACGAGAAGGATTATGAGCCGGTCATGTACACCCCGGAGACCGTCCAGACCCAGCACGCCGGTTCCAAGGGCGAGCTGATGGGTGCTATGGAGCGTGAGATCAAGACCTTCTTCGACTATGACAACGCCCCCTTCTCCAACATGGTGCTGGGTGAGGTGCTGAACCGTCCCGGCAAGTGGTCCTCCTATCCTCCTCATCATCATCCCCAGCCGGAGGTCTATTTCTACCGTTTCGACTATCCTCACGGCTTCGGCGCCGGTTTTGCCAACGGCGATGTTTACAAGACCGAGCAGAACGGCTGCGCCGTCATCAACCACGGCTTCCACTCTCAGGTGGTAGCTCCCGGCTATGCCATGTGCTACGCCTGGGGTATCCGGCATCTGGAGGGCGATCCCTGGCTGAAGACCCGCATCGACGACAAGGAGCACGAGTGGCTGTGGAAGCCCGATGCCAATGACCACATCTATCCCAATCATTGATCGGAGGTAACAAAAGCATGAAAACTGTCCGTTTGACCATGGCGCAGGCTTTGGTCCGTTTTCTGGAAAATCAGTACATGGAGGTTGACGGTGCACAGCACCGCTTCGTCCGCGGCGTGTTCATCATTCCCGGCCACGGCAACGTGGTGGGTCTCGGTCAGGCGCTGAGCCAGGAGGCCAAGCACCTGGAGATCTATCAGGGCAAGAACGAGCAGGGCATGGCCCAGGCCGCCGTGGCCTTCGCCAAGCAGATGAAGCGTAAGCAGATCTGCGTTGCCACCTCCTCCGTGGGCCCCGGCGCCGCCAACATGGTCACCGCCTGCGGCACCGCCACCGCCAACAACATCCCCCTGCTGGTGCTGCCCGGCGACACCTACGCCTGCCGTCAGCCCGACCCCGTTCTGCAGCAGGTGGAGCACACCAACTCCCTGGCTACCACCACCAATGACGCTTTCAAGGCTGTGTGCCGCTACTGGGACCGCATTGTCCGTCCCGAGCAGCTGATGAGCGCTATGATCAACGCCTTCCGGGTGCTGACCGATCCCGCCAACACCGGTGCGGTCTGCGTTGCCATGCCCCAGGACGTTGAGGGTGAGGCTTATGATTATCCCGTGAGCTTCTTCGCCAAGCGTGTCTGGCGTCTGGAGCGCCGCCCCGCCACCGAGGCCGCTCTGGCTGACGCTGCCGAAGCCATCCGCAAGGCCAAGCGCCCCATGATGATCTGCGGCGGCGGCGTCCGCTATTCCGAGGCGCACGCCGAGTTCCTACACTTTGCCGAGACCTTCGGTATCCCCTACGGCGAGACCCAGGCGGGCAAGTCCGCCACCGACTGGCTGCACCCCCTGAACTTGGGCGGCGTGGGCACCACCGGCTGCTCCGCAGCCAACGAGATCGCCCGGAAGGCCGATCTGGTCATCGGCGTGGGCACCCGCTACACCGACTTCACCACCGCTTCCAAGTGGCTGTTCAAGGATACCTGCAAGTTCGTCAACATCAACGTCTCTGAGTTCCAGAGCCTGAAGATGGAGGCTGTCCCCGTGGTGGCTGACGCCAAGGAAGCCCTGCCCCGTCTGGAAAAGCTGCTGGAGGGCTATCAGACCGCCTATAAGGATGAGGTCAAGGTCGCCAAGGAGAAGTGGATCGATGAGCTGAACCGTCTGGATCACATCACCTTCTCCGATAAGAAGAGCTGGAAGCCGGAGATCAATGACGCCAACGCCGATTCCGCCAAGCGCTTCGCGCAGGACGTCAATGCCCAGCTGACCCAGACCTCTGCTCTGGGCGCCATCAACGCCATGATGAGCGAGGGCGATGTTGCCATCGGCGCCGCCGGCTCTCTGCCCGGCGATATGCAGCGGATGTGGCGTCCCACCGGCGTTGACACCTACAACATGGAGTACGGCTATTCCACCATGGGCTACGAGGTGGCCGGCGCTCTGGGCGTGAAGCTGGCCATCGGCGACAAGCACGAGGTCTATTCCTTCTGCGGTGATGGCAGCTTCAATATGCTCCACGGTGAGCTGATCACCGCCTGCCAGGAGCACAAGAAGATCAACATCTGCCTGTTCGACAACGCCTCCTTCGGCTGCATCAACAACCTGCAGGTTGGCCACGGCAACGTTACGCTGTGCACCGAGCTGCGCTATCGCAACAAGGATGGTCTGTTCGGCAACTTCATGAACATCGACTACGCTAAGGTGGCGGAGGCTTACGGCTGCAAGAGCTACACCGTCCGCACCATGGAAGAGCTGGTGGCCGCCTTCGAGGATGCCAAGAAGGTAAAGAACATCCCCGTCCTCTTCGACATCAAGGTCCTGCCCAAGACCATGACCGACGGCTATTCCTCCTGGTGGCGCGTGGGTGACACCGAGGTGTCCGAACGCAAGGAGAACCTGGCGGCTTATGCCGACCTGCAGGCTCACCTGAAGGAAGTCCGGAAGTACTAAGATCATTTTTATTTACGAAAACCCATCCAAATTATAAAAAAGGAAGGTTATTAACATGGAAAAGGTATTGAAGATCGGCATTATCGGCTGCGGCGCTATCGGCAAGGATCACTGCCGCCGCATCATTGAGACCGTCCCCGGTGCTACCGTTGTGGCCGTGTCCGACTATGTGGCCGCCGCCGCTGACGACACCGCCGCCAAGTACGGCATCAAGTCCTACGGCAATGACTGCGACGGCATGATCAAGGATCCCGAGGTTGAGGCCGTGGTCATCACCTCCATCGACCCCACCCATCATGACTATGTCATGAAGACTCTGGCTGAGGAGAAGTGGTGCTTCTGCGAGAAGCCCCTGAGCCAGAACGCCGCTGACTGCGAGGACATCATCAAGCGCGAGCAGGAGATCGGCAAGCGTCTGGTGCAGGTGGGCTTCATGCGTCACTATGACCGCGGCTATGCCGAGATGAAGCGCATCATCGACTCCGGTGAGATCGGCAAGCCCCTGCTGATCAAGTGCTGCCACCGCAACGTTGCTCAGGGCCCGGGCTTCAAGACTGAGAACGGCGTCACCAACGTGGCCATCCACGAGCTGGACATCTGCCGCTGGCTGCTGGGCGATGAGTATGAGGACGTACAGTGCGTCAAGGTCCGTCAGAGCTCCAACTCCAACAAGGGCTATGACAACCCCCAGGTCATGCTGATGCGTACCAAGAACGGCTGCTTCATCGACGTGGAGGTTCAGGTTGCTGACGGCTACGGCTATGACATCCAGTGCGAGGTCGTCTGCGAGAACGGCACCGTGAAGCTGCCCGATCCCTACGCTGTGGTCCGCCGCTCTCGTCCCGCCGGTTGGGACAGCGTCCAGCCCGCCGAGTCCATGCCCATCATGACCGACTGGAAGGAGCGCTTCATTGAGGCCTATGACATCGAGTTCTGCAAGTGGGTGGAGTCTGTCCACGCCGGCAAGCTCACCGGCCCCTCCTCCTGGGACGGCTATGTGGCCTGCGTGGCTGGCGATGCTCTGAACGCCTCCCGCGGCACCTCTCAGTTCATGAAGGTTGAGACCATGGAAAAGCCCGAGATGTACAAGTAATCTCACCCCATCCAATATAAAATACGGAGCCTGACCAATGGTCAGGCTCCGTGTTTTTCCTTTTTCTGCAAATGCCGGAGTTTTCTCCGGCGCTTTTGCTTTTTCGATACAAACGTGGTTCAGCGTTCAAACAGCTTCCTCACTCCACTTCTAAGTGAACGGACTTATGAAACTGAGGCTCCACTAGGCCGGGGATCTCCACGGCGTCGGTAAAATACAGATTCTCGACGTACTCTTGCAGCAGGGACACCACATAGGGATGGGGCCGTTCATCAGGCCGCCGGGCCGCCACCGTCACCACCGCCGTTTTGGGCTGGAGCTTTTCCAGCAGCTTCCGGGAGGTGGAATCGAAGGAGGCATGGTGTGGCACCTTCAGAATGTCACAGGGGGTCAGATTCACGGTCTCCCACACATGGGCATAGGCGTCTCCGCCCAGAACGATCTCCTTGCCGTGGTAATACAGCCGCTGGCGCAAAGAGCACACGTTCATGGATTTGGCCCAGCGCACCAGTTCATATCCGTTCCGCTCTCCGTTGAAGGCCGCGTCATAGATCTCCTTCTGCCGCCGGTACAGGGCCGGTTCGCCGCAGAGGATATCCATTTTCAGGTCCGGCGTCAGCTGGAGGGAAATCGTTTCCGTCCCCGGCACCAATTCAAACTGCTTGATACGGCCGGGGTGGCTTTGCAGCGCCTCGGTATAGATCTGGAGGCAGAGAAGGGCGTTTCTCGCAGCCTTGGGCAAGTTGTTATCCGGATGGAAGGGGGCCAGCTCCGGGGCATTTTCCGGTGGCAGATAGGTGGTGTAAAACCGGTCGATGGTCACGGCGTCCAGCACCCGGCTGAGGCCACCGATGTGATCCCGGTGGAAATGCGTAGCCAGAGCCACGTCCAGATGGGTCACGCCCAGTTCCCGGAGAAAATCTCCCGCATAGATCCGCTGAGACCGGGGATCCAGTTCTCCCGGATGATCGTCCCGCACCAGACAGTCATGGCCAAAATCCACCATCAAGGCAAACTTCTGCTGCGTTCCCTCCATCTCCCGAATGAGAATACAGTCTCCGTTGCCTATGTTGATAAAGTCCAAAGCCAGCATACGCAGCCCCCCCCACTATGTTGTTGTTACAAAGATACCATACCGCGTGAACGTTTACAACGAAAAGCGGCCCCTGCGCCAGCCAAAATTTCCCTTTGGATTTTGACAGTTTCCACAAGAAACCCGCGGCGGGCAAAATGCCCGCCGCGGGTTCTCTTCGTTTTGATCGGTTTCCCTTGAAAAGTCACGCTTTTCCGTAAATGACCGTCTGCTGCCAGCCGCCGGAGCCTTCCTCCGTTCCGGTGTCTGGCAGGAGGTCCGTTTCCGGCTCCGCAGGCTCCTCAGCCGGTTCCTCCGGCGGGGCGGCCACGGCCCGGTTCTCCACTGCGATCTTCCGAGCGGTGATCCACTGGGTCCCGCTGTGCCAATAGACCGTGATCGTATCTCCCACGTTCAGCAGTGGGGCCTCCGGCACCTGGGCGGCGCTGACATACACGGAGAAGCCGCTCTCCCCCTCAAAGCGGAGGTAATAGACGCTGGTGCCCTCGATGACGGCGCTGCGGATCTCCGCGATGGTGCCCTTCGTCTCCCAAAGCTCCTGGTTTTCCGCCGGGACCTCTGCGTCCGCACTGTCGATGATGCCGTTGTTCACCAGCGTCCGGCGGTAATTCTCCTCGCATGCCGCCACGGTCTGCCCGGTCTCCACAATATTGTACTGTTGGACGTTCACCATGGCATACATCTTCACCAGACCGTCCTCGCCCTTCAAAGCCATGAAGTAGGTGGGCTGGTCGGCGATATTCAGCAACAGCGGGAAGGTGGCGGAATAGCGCATCTGCTGGACCTGGCTCTGGGCGGAGCTTTTGGCGGAGGTCTCCGTCGCGCCGGCGCAGGGGTAGAACCGGGTCTCCTTGGTGCGCTGGTTGGTGAGGATAAAGCCGATGTTGGACTGGTCGCTGGTAACGGAGGTCACGCCGGTGTACATATACACATCGTCATTGATGGCGATATAGTTCCAGCCGTCCGTGGTCAGCGTCACGTCCCGCTGGCCGAAGTAGGCGTTCAGAAAGCCGTTGTGGAACTGGCCGTAATAGTCATACTGATCCATGATGATGTCGGAGGAATACAGCCGGTCCACCCAGGTTGGCACATCCTCGTAATACTGGCTCTCGCCGCTGACGGCGTTCACCAGCACGGCACCCTTCACGTCCGTACCGCCGAAAAGCCCGATGCGCTTGACGATCCGGGAGCAGACCCAGTAGGGGGTGCCCTCCTCGTCGATCTCAAACACCGGCTCGTCGAACATCATGGTGGGATACTGGAACCGCAGGTGGCGGTAGAGGTTCCGGGAGAAGTGTTCCGCCGTGGTATACTTCATGCCCTCGTCCAGCCGGACCACCTCCGCCTCCTGGGTCACCATGTCGATGACGATATAGGCAGGCAGTCCGTTGGAGCGGTTGGTGAACCACTTGATGAGGTCTCCGTAGGCAAGGCTCGTGACCCGCACGGGGCGGCCCTTATAGTTGATCTGGGTGTAGTTGGGCAGGATCTCAAACTGAGACACCATATCCGCCAGCTCACCCAGCTTCCGGCTGCCCAGACGGGCGGCGGAGTCGCTGTCCAGCATGGGGATCTGGTCATAGCGGATCTCCTCCACCTCCGTGACGAAGTCACCGGTGGTCAAGGGCAGCAGCTTGCTGTATGCCCCGGCCCGCAGCACCACCCATGATGTGAGGGAACCGATGGCGATGGCGGCGATCATGGCGATCACCACGAAGAAGGGTATGGTGCACTGCTTTTTCACAAAGCCGAGATACCCTCTCGCACCGGTGCCCTGGAATCCGGAGGTCAGGACAGCGCAGCCGCAGTACACGGCGCACAGCAGGAACACAAAGAAGTAAAATTCCTCCGCATGGGGGTTCAGGGCGGGCAGCTCCACATAGAAGTACACCAGTCCCACCAGTGCCGTCACGGCGATGTTGATGAGGGTGCGGGTCACGGGAGTGCCGATGGGCTTCCGGGGCTTACGCTCCCGCTGAGGGCGCTCGCCCCCCTGTCCGAAATCTCCGGGGTTGAAGCCGCCGAAATTGAAGGTAAAGGGCATAGGATTTGCCTTCCTTTCCAAAAGTTATCAAAACTGATACAAATTTATCATACCGGAAAAGTATGAACAAATCAAGGCCGCCCGCCGGCGTTGAGCCAAAAGGCCCCTCTGCCGCCGAACGCGGCAGAGGGACCTTGATTTTATTGGAAGGACTGTTACTTGGTGACGACCAACTTGTCATCCTCCACAGCCAGCTTGGCGGTGTCGCCGGTCTTGAGGGTGCCGTCCAGCATCTTCTCGGCCACAGCGTCCTCCACCTTGCTCTGGATGGCCCGGCGCAGGGGACGGGCACCGTACTTGGGGTCGAAGCCCTCCTTGGCCAGTTCCTTCACCGCCTCGTCGGAAGCGTCCAGATGGATGTCCATGGTCTCCATACGGTCCGCCACGGTCTTGAGCATCCGGCGGGCGACCTCTTCAATGTTCTGCTCAGTGAGAGCGCGGAACACGATGATATCGTCGATCCGGTTCAGGAACTCCGGGCGGAAGGTCTGGCGCAGCTCCGCCAGAACGGTCTCCTTGGCCTGTGCATAGGCCGCGTCGGCGTCCGCCTCGGCCTTCTTATCGTCCGCGTCGAAGCCCAGCTTGGCGCCGGCAGCGGTCAGCGCCTTGGCGCCGATGTTGCTGGTCATGACGATAACGGTGTTCTTGAAGTCCACAGTGCGGCCCTGAGAGTCGGTGATCCGGCCATCGTCCAAAATCTGAAGCATGATGTTCCAGACATCCTCGTGGGCCTTTTCGATCTCGTCGAACAGCACCACGGAGTAGGGCTTACGGCGCACCTTCTCCGTCAACTGACCGCCCTCATCATGGCCCACATAGCCGGGAGGGGAACCGATGAGGCGGGATACTGTATGCCGCTCCATGTATTCGGACATATCGATCCGGATCATGGCGTTCTCGTCACCGAACATGGCCTCTGCCAGAGACTTGCACAGCTCCGTCTTGCCCACGCCGGTGGGACCCAGGAACAGGAAGCTGCCGATGGGACGCTTGGGGTCCTTCAGACCCACACGGCCACGGCGGATGGCCCGGGCCACGGCCTTTACAGCCTCGTCCTGACCCACCACACGCTTATGAAGGATATCCTCCATGTGCAGCAAGCGCTGGCCCTCGTCCTCTGTCAGACGGGTCACAGGGATACCGGTCCAACCAGACACCACAGCGGCGATGTCCTCCGCGTTGACGTCCCGGTGCTCCTGATTATTCTTGCGGCGCTTGTCACGCTCGATCTCCACCTGCTCCTTGTAGTCCTTCTCGATGTCCCGCAGCTGGGCGGCCTTCTCAAAGTCCTGGGCGTTGATGGCAGCGTCCTTGTCCTTGGACAGGGCGTTGATCTTCTCCTCCAGGCTCTTCAGCTCCTCGGAGGGTTCCTCCTGCTCCATCCGCACCCGGCTGGCGGCCTCGTCCATCAGGTCGATGGCCTTGTCGGGCAGGAACCGGTCATTGATATACCGGGTAGACAGCTCCACGGCGGCCTTCAATGCCTCGTCGGTGATGTGCAGCTTGTGGTGCTGCTCATACTTCTCCCGCAGGCCCTTCAGGATCTCCAATGTGGCCTCCTGACTGGGCTCACCCACCGTCACTGGCTGGAACCGGCGTTCCAGAGCGGCGTCCTTTTCGATATACTTGCGATATTCGTTCAGGGTGGTGGCGCCGATGATCTGGATCTCACCGCGGCCCAGAGCGGGCTTGATGATATTGGCGGCGTCCACAGCGCCCTCGGCGGAGCCGGCGCCCACGATGGTGTGCAGCTCATCGATGAAGAGGATGATGTTGCCGTTCTTCTGAACCTCCTGCATCACCTTCTTGATACGCTCCTCAAATTCGCCCCGGTACTTGGTGCCGGCCACCATGCCGGAAAGGTCCAGAGACAGGAGCTTCTTATCCAGCAGGTTCTCCGGCACATCGCCCATGGCGATCTTCCGGGCCAGGCCCTCGGCGATGGCAGTCTTGCCCACGCCGGGCTCACCGATCAGGCAGGGGTTGTTCTTGGTGCGGCGGGACAGGATCTGGATGACCCGCTGGATCTCGTCATCACGGCCGATGACAGGGTCCAGCTTGCCGGTCCGGGCATCCGCCGTCAGATCACGGGTGAACTCTGCCAGTGTCTTGCTGCCCTTGCCGTCCTCCTTGGCGGAACCGGCAGCCGGGGTACGGCTGTCGCCGCTCTGGGCCGCTCTGGGCGCGGCGGTGAGCTTCTTCATCAGTGCGGTATAGAGCTGACGGGCGTCCACACCGGCAGACCGCAGAATACGGACTGCCATGTTGTTGCCCTCCCGCAGAATACCGGCCAGCAGATGCTCGGTGCCGATGTAGGCATAGCCGCCCCGGATGGAATCCTCCATGGCGATCTCCACAACGTGCTTGGCGCGAGGGGTCAGACCCTGAGCGGGATTGCCGCCGGGAAGACCGGCGCCGACGCTTTTCCGAACCATTTCCGTCAGCAGGTCATCGGTTAGGCCCGCCTCCGTCAGGACGGTGTGGGCCATGCCCTCGTCCTCACGCATCAGGCCCAGCAGCAGGTGTTCCGTCCCCACATAGCCGTGACCCAATTCGCCTGCGGCCTCTTGTGCCAGCCGCAGGGCTTCCTCCGCAGTGGGAGTAAATTTATTTTCATTCATAGTTCAATACCTCTTTTATTCTGGGGTGTGCGTTTTGTTTGAACGCGCCTGTTAAGCGCTTTCCTTGCTGTCCTTTCCGGACTCCTTGGCCTCCTTGTGGGCCTCCTCCAGCTTGTGGATCTCATCCCGCAGCTGGGCGGCCCGCTCGAAGTTCTCCTCGTGGATAGCCTTCTTCTGCTCCAGCTTCAACGCATTCAGCTGACGCAGATAGGAGAACCGGCTCTGTTCCTCATGGCTCATGAGGTCATCCTTCTTTTCCTCCTTGACCTCCTGCACCGGCGCTGCGCCGATGGCGGGCATGGCGTCGAAGAAATCATCGAAGGGGCTTTCCAGCATCCGGTTCATCCGACCCAGCAGGGAGGGCATGGGGCTGAAGAAATCTCCGAAGAAATCATCATTGCCAAAGAAGCTGTCCCGCATGGACGGCCGCCGGTTAAAGAGCTTCTGGGTATACCCCAGCTTTTCCGCGCAGGCCTGGCAGAGATGGTGTTCTTCTGTTCTTCCGTTGATGCTGCTGCGATATACAAAGCTGACTTCATTCTTTCCGCAATTCTCACATTTCATAATGCATTCCTCCATAAACTGTATATAAATTTTTTCTTAACTGTGTTGCGTGCCCTTCTTCAGGCGTTCAAACCTGTAAGATCAGCACCTGTCGCAGGATATCCGCCCGGACAGCGTCCCGGCTCTCCCGGGGCACCCGGCTCAGGGCCTTATCGCCCACGGCGGTGAGGATCGTCTGACCCATGTCCCGCTCCAACGCGCCGGACTGCACCAGATTGCTGAGGATGGCTCTGGCCGAAGCCAGATCCACGCTGCTGCCCAGACTGTTGATGACGTGCATCATCAGCGTCTGCCGGTCCACCTGCACCCGGGTGATGCGGATATATCCGTTGCCGCCGCGCCGGCTCTCTACGATGTAGCCCCGCTCCGGTGAAAACCGGGTGGACATCACATAGTTGATCTGGCTGGGTACACAGTTGAACCGCTGGGCCAGCTCGCTGCGCTGGACCTCCAGCACACCGTTCTCCGCCGTATCCAAGCTATCCTGCAAAAAGCTGGCGATCAAATCTGAAATCCCCATGGGGACATCTCCTTTCTCGTCTCTGTCTTTTGACTTTGACTGTCTTTAACCTTTGTTTGATTGTAGTATAGCACGATCTTTTCCAATGTCAATAGCTATTTTTGACTTTCTTTGACCATTTGTGTAAACAGTTTGTGAACGCTCATTTCCCCCATAGTTCGCATATACAGTTCAATATCTCTAACCGCCGAAAGGCCCTGCTTTTTCCAATGTTTTTCCGGTTTTTGTGACATTTTCACAGTTTTCTTTTTCCTTGGTAAGAATTTAACAAATCGCCCTTGCTTTTTAGAAATTGTATGATACAATGAAGGCACATTCTAATGGAGGTGTGTACACATGGCTTATAAGATTACTTCTGCTTGCGTCAGCTGCGGTTCCTGCGCAGACGTTTGCCCCGCCGGCGCTATCAGCCAGGGCGACGATCAGTACGTGATCGATTCTGCCGCTTGCCTGGACTGCGGTTCTTGCAGCGACACCTGCCCCAACGGCGCCATCGTCCCCGAGGAATAATTCTTAAAGGGATACATAAAACCGTCTCAGGCCCGATCCTGAGACGGTTTTTTTGTTTGCCGCCGGGACTTGCGGAGAAAGCGGTTCCCCTATATAATAATAGCAGCGTTCAACGGGAGGTGACGGCGTGGAGCATTGGGAATACCTGAAGCCGGACGGGCTGCGGTTCGTCTGGGATGATACGCTGTTCCGCCCCGGCACGGACTCCTTTCTGCTGTCCTCCCTGCCGAAGCTCTCCGCCGGACTGCGGGTCTGCGATCTGGGCTGCGGCACTGGCCTGCTGGGGCTGCTGCTTCTGCAAAGGCAGTCGGAACTGACCGTCACCGGAGTCGATATTCAACCGGCAGCTGTGGCGCTGGCAGAGCGGGCCGCCGCCGAAAACTGCCTGACGGACCGGCTCACATTTCAGTGTATCGACCTCCGGCAGGTGCGGCAGCACTTTTCCACCGGCTCCTTTGATCTGGTGGTCTGCAATCCGCCCTATTACCCTCCCGCCTGCGGAAAAGTCTCTGCGGACAACGCCCGCCGCACTGCCCGCTCCGAAACGGAGGCGAGTCTGGCGGATATCTGCGCCGCCGCGTCCTATCTGCTGCGGTGGGGCGGAAAATTCTGTCTGGTCCACAAGCCGGAACGGCTGACGGACACAGCCTGCGCTCTGCGGGAGGCGGGCATGGAACCCAAGCGGCTGCGCTTCGTCCAGAATCGACCGGACACAGCCCCTTCCCTCTTTTTGATAGAGGGCTGCCGGGGCGGCAAACCGGGACTTGACATCCAATCCCCCCTTATTCTTCAAACGGACACCGGCGCTCCCTCCTGGGAGCTGAACGCCATTTACTTTCGAGATCAGGAGGTCTGACCATGGCAGGCATTTTATATCTGGTAGCTACGCCCATCGGCAATCTGGGGGACTTCACCCCCCGTGCGGTGGAAACGCTGGAAAACGCGGACTTCATCGCCGCGGAGGACACCCGTGTGTCCATGAAGCTTTTGAACCATTTCGGCGTGAAAAAGTCTTTGATCAGCTATCACGAGCACAATCACGTCACCGCCGGGCAGAGCGTTCTGAATCGACTGCTGGCCGGAGAATCCTGCGCTCTGATGACGGACGCCGGCACCCCCGCCATCTCTGACCCCGGCGAGGATCTGGTGCGGCTGTGCGCAGAAAACGGCGTGGAGGTCCGGGCCATTCCCGGCTGCTGCGCCGCCGTCAACGCCTTAGCTGTCAGCGGTCTGCCCACCGGACGCTTCACCTTTGAAGGGTTCCTCACTGTCAATAAAAAAAGCCGCCGGGAGCACCTGAATTCCTTAAAGGACGAGACCCGGACCATGATCTTCCACGAAGCCCCTCACAAGCTCCGCACCACACTGAATGACCTGATGGAGGCCTTCGGCCCGGACCGCCGGATCTCCCTGTGCCGGGAGCTGACCAAGCTCCACGAGGAGGTTCTGCGTTTCACCCTGGCCGAGGCCGTGGCCTATTACGAGGAGAACGCCCCCAAGGGCGAATACGTCCTTGTGGTGGCCGGTGCCGCCCCCAAAACCGGCGCCGTGGTGACGCTGGAGGACGGCGTGGCGCAAGTTCTTGCTCTGAAGGAGCAGGGGATGCGGCTGAAGGACGCCGCCAAGGAGGTGGCGGAGCACACCGGCCTTTCCAAAAACGAGCTGTACGCTGCCGCCTTGGAGCGGTAAGGGCAAAAAATCCCGGCACGGTCAAACCGCGCCGGGATTGCTTTATTTTGTGAAGTGCTGGTGGTCAAAAATGTGGTCTGAGCAGAAGCAGTGATAGCCCTGGCATTTGGAACAGTAGCGGAATTCCAGCTCCGGGTGGTCAGCGTCCGTGCGGCCGCAGACCTCGCACTTGTGGCGGTAGCCTCGCTCCGTCTCCGCCTTCTTCTGCTGCCGGACGGCGGACTTGAATTGAATAGTCTGTCTGGACCGCTGGCGGCTCTGGATCCCCAAAATGCTCTTGATATCCTCCCAGAAGAAGATCACGAAGTTCAAAATTGCCACCACAGCGGCCAGAGCACTGGCGTAGGCACCGTACCGCACGGACCGAGCGATGTTCCACGCCATCAAAGCGATGTCCGCCCATGCCAGCCACTTGGCCTTCAGAGGGATCACCCCGTAAAACCAGACCTGCGCGTCGGGATACATCACTGCGAAGGCCAGGAACATCGTCAGGTTGATGTAATAGGCGTCGGACAGGCTCCAGCCGTAATACCCCGTAGCCAGCGAGAGGATCACCGTGGACAGCACGCTGAACAGCATACCGCTGAGATAGTACAGGGTGAACTTGGCGGTGCCCCACTCCCGTTCCAGCGTCCCGCCCACGAAGTAGCAGAAGGACAGCATGATAAACAGCGATATGGGGCGATAGGTAAAGGGCAGCAGCACAAAGGTCACCAGCCGCCACACCTCGCCATGGAGCACATGGTAGAGGTCAAATTTCAAAAAGCTCAGGGCCGCCGACCCGGCGAACAGCGTCAAAATGTACGTCACCGCGTTGGCGATAACAATGTAGAGCATCAGGTTCGGTATGCCGAAACGAGGATGGCTGTACGCAAACCGGTCGATCCATTGGTTCAGTTTCTTCAAAATGGGTCCTCCTGTCATTCTTCAGGTGTGCCGGAGGCAAAAACCGCCGGACAGATGGCATTATTATAACCGTTCCTGTCAGAAAAGTCATCTTTAAATTGTGAACGTTTTCCATCTGATAAATTTTTATAAAAAGATTCTCCGTTTTCGGTTGACAAACCGCCCCAATCTATGGTAAACTAATTAAGCGTTTGAGAGCCGGAGAACTCCTCTGCCGATGGAGAGATGTCCGAGTGGTTTAAGGAACCGGTCTTGAAAACCGGCGAGGCGCAAGTCTCCGTGGGTTCGAATCCCACTCTCTCCGCCAATTTCATAAAACACCATCGACCTGCGGAAGTACCCAAGAGGCCGAAGGGGCTCCCCTGCTAAGGGAGTAGGCTGGATAAAACCGGCGCGAGGGTTCAAATCCCTCCTTCCGCGCCATAAGGTGGCAACAATTCGGATATTTTAAGCGCAACGCTTAGAATACCAAAGGGTTGCCACCTTTTTTTATTTCAAATTCTGCACTCAGAAAAAAAGATATTTTCGCGTTATTTTGGTAACTGGGGAGATTCGAACTCCCCCTTTTGCGATTTCAAGGGCAGAATTCAAAGAAACGCCCTTCTTGCGGGCGCAAATTAGAGCGTTCTTTCCTCAAAATTTCACACAATCTTTCGGGCGTCTGTTTGTTGGTTTCGTCGAAGCCATCAAATAGGCGCCCTTTTTCATTTCACAACTTAATCTATCACCCGGCCGGAGCATTTCAGGATGCTCCGGCTTATTTTTTTGCTTACGAGGAGGACTCCAAAATGAACAATCAGAATGAAACCGCACAGCTCCGTTTCCTTGAAGAAACCGCTATTCGGCTGCGGCAGAACGGTTTCACGGTGGAGCCGCTTGAGGATCACCACCTGCCCGTCTGCTGGGAAAAAGGGCGTCTCTGCTGCGTATCCGGCAAGGGCAGCGTGTTGTACCGGCAGGAGAACGTGGACAGTATTCGGGCGCAGGATGCGCTGCAAACCGTGATCGACACCGCCAAAATGACTTCGGAATACATGGCGATTCTGGAAACTGCGCCGCGGCTCAAAGCCAGCGGACTGGATGGCGACTACCGTATCCTCGCGGACTTCGGCAGCGCGGTGCTGGCGGGCCACCCCACCGAGCGGGGCGTCCAATTCGTGACTTGGGAGTGGGACTTCGACCGAGAGGGCGTCCATCACGGGCACTATTTCCAGGACGACTACGACGCCGCCAAGCGGGACTTCACCGTGCGCGGCGGGCTTGTTCAAAAAGGCGCCCTTTTTGAGCCGGAGCAGCTTGCGGAGATCTACCGTGCGCTGGCGTTCGTCCGCGAGCAGGATGAAAGCCTTTCCTTCGGACAGGATCGGGAACTGGAAGAACTCATGGACCAGATCAGCGGACTGCTGCCCCCGAATGTGCCGCGGCAGCGGGACACTCCGGAGCGGGGCACCATGACAATGAAATAAGTATCCACGCGGGCCGAGCATTTTTGCTCGGTCTTTTTATTTTAACAGGAGGAAAAGATGATGGAAATTTACGGCACGATCCACTTCAAACTCATTCTCCCGCACTTCCCCGGCTTTCAGCAGGAACCGCTGCCGGCACCTGTTTGCAGCCGCTCGCCGGAGTGTGACGGCTGCCCTTATCCCCGCCACGGCTTTCTCTGCTGGGGCGCGGATGGGACCTGTCTGCGGACCAGAATGAACAAAATCAACGGATTGGAGGAAAACACAAATGATGATTCAAGCGGTTCTCGGTAATCCCAACCACCCGGAATACGGCGTGGCGACCATCCCATTCCCCATCCCACATGACCAGTACGCACACTGCATGGAGCTGTTGGAGGCACTGGAGATCGGCGATGCGGTCAAGGCGGACTGCAAGGTGGAGGAAGTTGATAGCTTTTTCTCTGTGCTCAAGCACACGGAAATGCTCACGGTCAACGTGGAGGAGCTGAACTACCTCGCCAAACGGCTGGACAGCTTTGACACCGGCGAGGCCGCGCAGTTTCAGGCGATGGCCCACAAGCTGGAGCTTTTCGAGCTGAAGGATCTCATCAACCTGACCTTCTGCTGCCAGCAGGCTACGGTCATCACCGACTTTTCCGACCTCGCCGCTGTTGGCCGTGACCACTACATGAACCTGCACGGCGGCAGCGCAAGTGTGGATGCGCTGGATGGCGAGGAAACCGCGCGGCGGCTCATCGAAAGCGGCGGCGGCACGATCACGCCCTACGGCGTAGTCTACGACAACGGCATGAAACTGGAGCAGGTCTACGATGGCCGGTTCTTCCCCTGCTACTACTATGAGCCGAACGCCATCACCGTTGCGGTGATCTCCAAAGCCGAGCCAGAGGACACCAATCACATCACATGGCTGTTTCTCCCCATGGTGCAGGAGGAGATCGACCGCGCCCTCCTTCGTGGGGGCATCACAGACTCCGAGGATGTCCGCCTGCGGCTGGAGGACAGCCAGCTTCCCAACGAGGTGGATGTCCTGTTGGATATGGAGTGCGAAACTCTCTCTGATCTCAACGAACTGGCAGCGGCAACGGATGGGTTATCAAAAGCGGATATGGAAAAGCTGGGCGCCGTGGTCACGCTGGCAGAGCCAAAGTCCGCGGCACAGATCAAAAACCTTGCGGAAAGCCTTGACCTCTTTGACTTCGCCCCCAGCGCGCACACGCCGGAGGACTACGGCAAGTACATGATCCAGCAGTCTGGCCATTTCGACTATGACGAAAATCTCGACGCTTTTTATGACTATGAAAAGTATGGCACGGAGCGCATGAACGAGGAGGACGGGATGTTCACCGACCGGGGTTACATCGCCTATAAGGGCTATATCAGCATGGAGGAAGTAATGAACGGCGGTCAGAGCAGCCACATGGTGATGGGAGGGCTTTCACGATGATCATTCAAGCAGAACTGAAGTGTAAGCAGACCGGGTGTGAGGCAGACCCCTGTGCCGTGGATAAGGTCATCGAGTTGCCAAGCCAGCGGTTCCAGCAGTTCAGCCGCGCACTGCTGGCTGACTATGATTTCATCGCGGAGAACAAAAATGCCATCCGGCACGATGATGACTCCAGGCACTGCCTGCTCATCCTTGACGCGGAGGGAAAGGACGGTTTCCTTGTTGACCCACAGGGGCACAACTACGCCCGGTACAGTGCCTTTGTCCCTAACGCCCGCAGTTTGCTGACACCGGATATGGGGATCGACCGCAGCTACCTTTCGCCGGCAGAGCCTTGGCGCAATGAAAATCGGGATGAAATCCTCCGCATGACGCTGCGTGTTGAGGGAAAGCCGGACTACACCCTCGTCCTCCCCGCTGATGAGGAATACCTGGACGCGGTGAAGGCTTACCTTGATATCGATGTTTTCGCGGATGCCATGCTCTGCGATATTCGCTTCAAGGTGCCTTACATCGGGGAGCTGATCCGTGATACGGATTGCCCCGCCGTGGAGGATTACAACGATTTTGCGGAAGCCTTGGAGGACATCTGGCAGCAGGACGGTGCGCTTCTGACCTACGCCGCCGTGCTGGAGGCCGAGCGGCCGGATACGCTGCGCGGAGCCTGTGAACTCCTGCGAAATCTGGACAACTATCAGCGCATCACGGAGGATGCCTACGGTTACGGTCAGCAGCGATTGCAGGAAACGCTGGGGCTGGACGATGAAGCCATCTATGAACTGGACGGCTACATGGATTTTGAGAAATACGGTCAGGACTGCATGGAAAACGACTGCGTGACAAAAACAGAGTTCGGCCTGCTGCGCCGCTTGGACCCGCCGTTTCCGGAGCAGCGGCAGGGGCAGAGGATGATGTAAGCGAAAGCGGCTCGATCCATTTGGAACGAGCCGCTTGATAGGCAGGCAAACTTGAAATTGTGATGTAGAAAGCCCTTAACAAGCCTGTTGAGTTGCTGTTCTATCAATCGAAAGTGAAATGCTATTTGTTGGCATACAAATGGCAACCTTTTACATGGTCATTGACAATCCCTATTGCCTGCATATAGGCATATATAATTGTACTGCCAACAAACTTAAAGCCAAGCTCTTTTAAGTCTTTACTAATTTGATCTGAGAGTGCAGTCCTTGTGGGTATATCAGTTTCAGTTTGGAACTGATTGAGAATTGGCTTACCATCAACATAAGACCATATAAACGAATCAAAACTGCCATACGATTCTTGGATTTTTATAAACTGTTGAGCATTTGTTATTGCTGATTTGATTTTTAACCGATTACGAACAATGCTGCTATTTTGCATTAGCTCTTCTATTTTTGCATCATCGTACAGCGCTACTTTTTTGCAGTCAAAGTTATCAAAAGCAATTCTAAATGCCTCTCTTTTGTTTAGTATTGTCAGCCACGATAGTCCTGCCTGCATACCTTCAAGTATTAACATCTCAAATAATTTATTCTCATCATGAACGGGCTTTCCCCATTCATTATCATGATACTCTTTATATAAGTCGGTAGTTGCCCATGAACATCTTTGTATCAATTCTTCCATAAGTTTCTCCGTCCTATAAATATCAGCTTGTTTGCCACATCATAGCACACCCCCCAAAATGTGTAAAGCCAAATTCTACACCGAAAGGAGATCTTAACCTTGAAAGATGCAACGCAATTTCATATCCGTCCTGCCCGCCCGGAGGAGGCGGGCTTATTTTATGCCCAGCATCCCGAAGAAGATAAGCGCCTTGGCGCTGTCGGCCATGTCCGCATGGACTTCGGACGCAGCGGCAACGAGTTCTGGCATACCTGGTGGCCCCGCGGCCCGGAGGAGCTGAACAGCCCCGCGTTCAAAGCGGAGTTGCAGCAGATCGTTGGTAAGCTCCGTGAAGATGTGCTGAAAAGCCGCTTCGCGATGGAGCGTTTCTGCTATGACCACGGCGGGAAAATCGACGGCGGCTATGTACAGAACTACGGCTACATCGTGGAAACCGAGCATTACCGCTACTGCCTGCGCTGCAACCCGTCCCCCGGAGATTATAACGGCTACCTTGCGGTATACGATTTGGCCGTCCAGCGGCAGAACATGGCGCGGGACAAGCCTTTGGTGGGCCGTGTGTCCTATGCCAATGGCGATACACAGGAGTTTACCGATGCCGAAGCCTTTTTCAAATGCATTCAAGAGGAGTTGCAGTATCGCCCCACCACAGGCTTCCGTTACGAGGTGCTGACCGACGATCCCACCGTCCGCAAGCAGGTGGATGACATGATCTTTGACTTCTATGGCGAGGAAAATCCCCGTCAGTTGGAGGAATATCAAAAAATGCCCGATCAGGGCATGACAATGGGAGGAATAAAATGATGGACAGAAAAATGGTGAATTTTATCAAGGAGCAGTATCCCCCCGGCACCCGCATTCGGCTCAATTCGATGGAGGACCCTTATCATCCCATTCTTCCCGGCACCGAGGGTGAGGTGGACTTCGTGGACGATAAGGGACAAATTTTTATGAAGTGGGACAATGGCCGCACGCTGCCGCTCATCCCCGGCGAGGACAGCTTCACCGTGCTGCCGCCCAAGCTGACCAGCCTCAAGCTGTATATGCCCCTAACCGCCGATCTCTACGAGCGGAACGAGTACGGCGAGTTCGACGACAGCAGCACATTGCTGGAGGGCAGTGAGCTGCGCGGCTATCAGGATCAGATCACGGCGGCGCTGGTGAAGAATCGGATGCCGGAGGAAACCGAGCGAGGTCTCATGCATTGGTATGATGAAGCCGACAGCGTTGACCACAAGGTGCGCTCCGCCGTCTTCACCGTAGAGGAACGTGACCGGCAGCTCTGGGGTGTGGCGGAATGCCGTGTCGCCGGAGAATTGTCGGAGACAGAGCTGGAAACCTTAAAGGAATACCTTACCGGACAGGCTTCGGACGGCTGGGGCGAGGGGTTTGAGCAGCGGGAGATCTCCGTGGATGACGGCGGTGAATTGTATGTCCACTTTTGGAATTCGGACGAGTGGAGCATCCAGACGGAGCAGGAATTGTTCTCCCCCAAACTCCATGAGCAGAATGGGATGAAGATGGGAGGGATGACCCTTGGGTAAGAAGATATTCGAGGTATATCTTGCGAAAGAAGACGTACCCAACAACGAGGCGTATGCCAAGCTGGACTTGCCTGCCTCACTGTGGGAACTGTGGGACGCGCTGGACAAGGTACGCCTTCAGACAGATGACATCCTGTATATGGAGATCGAAGGCTACGATGCCTTTGAGTATCTCTCGCCCCATTTGGACGGGTTGGACATCAGCCTCAACGAGCTTAATGATCTCGCCGCGCTGCTGTCGGCGCTGGACGAGGTGCAGGAAGCTGCCTTTGAGGGGCTGTTTTCCATAGAGGTGCAGAGAAAAGTAAACGCCAACGGCGGCGTCATCACGCTGCAGGATCTGCGGGATCTGGCGGTCAGCGCAAAAACAGACTGCTATCATGTTGTGGAGGCCGCGGATGACGCCCAGCTTGGCCGCTTCTACGCGGAAAATGAATTTATCCCCGAACTGGACGGCGTATCCAACGAGGTATTCGAGATGCTGGACTTCACCGGCATCGGAAGAATGATGCGGTGCAGTGAAAACGGCGTTTTTGTGGGCAGTCTGTATGTGCTGCGGGATGGCGAACTGACCACCGCGCCGCCCATTCAAAAAACGCTTCCCGAAAAGCCGGGATACCTCTTTCGGCTGACCCTCGGCCTGTGCCCTGACTTCGGTGGCGACCGCACGGCGGTGCTGGATCTGCCAGCGTCAGAAGAAGCGCTGATTGCGGCGCAGGAGCAGCTTGGCACCCTGAATTGGGAAAACACTGTTGTCCTCAACTATGACGGCATCGTCCCCAATGTGGCAACATTTGCCGACCTACCCATGGAGCTGGAGGAATTTAACACCTTCACCAAGGCCGCGCGGGACATTCCGAGATTCGAGGTGCCAAAGCTGAAGGCTCTGTTGGAGCAGTTCGAGGTACGGGACATCGAAACCGCCCTGTTCTTGACGGAGCATCTGGCGGACTACGTCCTCACGCCGGACTTGAGTTCCCCGCAGGAAACAGCCATTGACCACCTACGCTTCATGACGGATGACCATTCGGCGGAGCTGCTGCTCTCCCATGTGAACCTCTACGCCTACGGCTGCGACCTCATCAGAGAGGACAACGCAGTGCTCTCGCCCTACGGCCTGCTGCATCGTGCGGACTATCAGTCCATGCTGTCACCAATGCAGGAAACACAGAAAATGGAGATGAAGATGAAATAACACCACCTTGACCCGTGAAACGGGCAAGAAACTTTCAGCACTCCCCTTCCCGGCATCGCATCGCGGCATAGGTGATGAGATTCTCCGGCGTGAGGACGTTTCCATCACAGGGGATCTCACCCCAGATTTTCCGTACAGCAAGGTCAGGGCTACACATTGCCATCGCCATCGCCAGACGGATCTCCCTGCGCACCTCTTCCACGGTGGTATGGTGTCTGCGGGCTACTTCCAGCAGAGCTGCTTCGGCATGAATATTCATTTGTTTCATATTGTTCACTCCTTATTTTTAGAACGGTTATCGTTCTTATGGAACTACAATACCACAGGAGTCTACGGGAAATATGTCGAACGTGGTCGAAAAAAACAGAGGTCTGCAAAAAGCAAACCTCTGTTGTACTGTTACTGGAATTCGGTGATCAATGCGTCCAGCACATTCATCACCTTACGCTGCCCGTCTGGGGAGAGTGTCTTCAAACGCTCGGAGAGCTCCGTGGCTCGGAGCATCGTCGCCGCGTTCAAACTGTCCTGAAGAAGATCGTCTGTCCCAACATTGAGCACATTGGCAATGGCAACCAGCTTTTCCAGCTTTGGCGGCTTCACGCCCCGCTCTACAACGCTCACATGATCCACGCTGTAATCCACAGCGGCAGCAAGATCTTCCTGCGTCATGCCGACTCGCTCGCGAGCGGCCTTGATCCGTTTACCCAATGCGACCTGATCCATACGCAATCTCCTTTTGAACGGTATCCGTTCTTAAATTATATGGGAGATGGCGTTTGTTTCACAGGAGCACACAGGGCGATTACCGTTCCGCAAGAACGGAATATTCAGAAAAACAATCACACTTAGGGGCCGTATTCCCGGAGGGGGAAACGCGGCCCCTTCTTTGTTGCGCGCATTGTCCCTTCCTCCGGGAGTACAGCCCCGGAAAGGAAATCACAATGCAAAACGAAAAAATTCTGGCATATCTCGAAGGCTCCTGTTTAGGAAAAGCGAACCGCGCCAGCGGAACGGAGCTGGAGCGGACCCTCCATATCAGTGGGACTTGCCTGCGAAAGCAGGTCAACCGGCTGCGATGCAAGGAGCACCCCATTGCCAGTGACCGCAGCGGCTACTTCTACGCCACCAATGCCGGTGAGGTCTATGACACCATCCGCCAGCTAAAGCAGATGGTAGCCGGACTGGAGGCGGCCATCAGCGGTCTGGAACGGTCTATGGAACGCTTCCGGGAGCGTGGGGAGGCCGGACATGGCTAAGCCGCCCTTTCCGTGGATCGGCGGCAAGGAGAAGATCGCGCCCTACATCCTGCAAACCTTTCCGGCGAAGCTGGCGCAGTATGTGGAGCCCTTCGGCGGCAGCGGCGCGGTGCTGCTGGCTCTGCCCCAGGACCCAAGCCGCTTGGACATCTATAATGACTTGGATGCCGAGCTGGTGAACCTGTATTCCTGCATCAAGGAGTGTTCCAACGTTCTGCTGCGGGAGCTGAAATTCCTGCCCATCCACAGCCGCAGGCTTTTCGAGTATTACCGCGACTTTGTCGCCCACAAGGAGGTCTACTATCAAAATGTGCAGGCGGAGATCGCGTGTCTGGGCGACCGCTCCTGTTTTACGGAGGAACAGGCCGGGGAGCTGCTCCCCATTTTTCAGGAGCGACTGGCACTGTTCGATGTAAAACGGGCGGCGGCGTATTACCTCGCCATCCGGGGCAGCTTCAGCGCGACGGTCACCTCCTTCGGCGTAAAGGGCATGGATGTCGAAAACCTTTTGAAACTGTTTCCGCCTGTGTCCGCACGGCTGAAGGACGTGCCGCTGGAGAACAAAAACGCCTTGCAGCTCATTCGGGAGCGGGACCGGGAGGACGGTCTCATCTATGCCGATCCACCCTATGTCAAAACGGAGCGGATCTATCGGATCGTGGGAAAAACCAGACGTTTCCGTAAATTTCATGTCCGGCTGTGGCAGGTGCTGTCTGCCTGCAAGGGCTATGTCGTCCTCTCCTACAATGACTGCCCATTTATCCGAAAACTCTATAGAGACTGGTACATTTTATCCTTCCAGCGCGGCAACCCGCTGTCTCAGAAAAAGGGCGCGTCCTTTGGCGAGCTCATCATCACCAACTATGACCCCCGCCCTTATATGACCCGTCAACTGAACCTCTTTGACGAGTCTCTGGGCGAGTGGGAGCTGAAGCTGGTCCACATTCCAAATCATCCACCAAGACGGAAAGAAAGCCCAGCCGGATGTAGGGCTTCTAACCAAAACTTATTACAATAGGAGGCAAACAACATGAAATTCCATTTGAACCATGACCCCGCGAACAAGACCCTTACCATTCCCCGCGCCGCGCTGCAGCTCTCCGGCCTTGCTGAAACCAGCGATCTGACGATCCATACCGAAAACGGCTGTGTTCTGCTGCTGCCGGAAAAGCTGTCCGTCGCGCAAACGCTGAAAACTTTCCAGCTGCTGACGGCGATCAACGCGGAGCTTCTGTTCCGACTGGCCAAAAGCAGCGCTCTGGCCCACGGCGCCGAAAATGACGCTTGCGATGGCTGCCATTGGGAAAAAGAGTGTTTTCAGGACGTCCTGCCGCTGTGTATGCTGGCAGAGGCCGGCATCGACCCGGAGGAAGGCGATTTTGAATGCGCGGTGAAGGACGGTACGCTGGTGCTACGATCCGGCACTGATACAAATGTATATGAAATGATGAAGAGTCTGGATGATGACTTCCGCGATCTGCTGAAAAGCGCGGGCGTTTCGTTGTCCGGGCTCTTCCTGCTTTTGAAGGAGGAACTGGATCATGATGAATGACACCTATCTCTACCCCTATTCCTCCGCCGTGGCGAGAGAGCGGGACGAGCTTCCTCTCTGGCGGGAGAGCCACAAGGCGAACATCGCCTGCCGTGATGCCATCGAGGAGGCCATCCGCCAGAATTTCGACGGGATGCATCTGGACAAGAACTGTATCACGCCGGTGCTGGAGGAATACGGCTACAAGCGCACCGCGTGGGTGCTTGCCAATACCCTGCACGAGCTCAAGTGGGACGGGCGCTTCGGCCATGCCAACAAGCAGTGGGCGGAGCGCGCCTGCATCCCCAAAGACATCAACCACAACAGCGACTTTGTTGTCCGAAGCCATCCGGCTGTGCTGGATGGCTTCGTCACTTTCTACCGCAAGGCAGTGCAGGCGTTAAATCTCTTTGGTGCGGAGCATTGCGTTGGCGACCGTACGAAGCAGGACTTCACCGGCAAGGTGCTGGTGCTGTCGCCAGAGGCACTGCGGGAGCAGTATTGGGGGCAGGATTACCAACTTCTGTATGCTCGGAGCGGCTTTGGATGCGAGCCTCATTCCAGTGGTCGAGCGGTTTTCGCCACCTGCCTCTCGAACGGCGAAACAGCCAGATGGAACCGGGAGGATTTCATCGGTGTACTGGACGAAAAATACCTACCGGACTGGGCGCGGGAAAAGTTGAAGGAGCTGAAAACACAGGAACAGACGGACGCCCCCACAATGGGCGGTATGAAAATGAAGTGAGGAGGATACTTGCATGAGCATGACCTATTACACCGTGGACGATCTTCGGCCCGGAAGATCCGGCTGGGGTGTGAAACGTTTTTCCGCGTTGAATGACGCGATCTCCCATTACCGGTCTCTCCCTATGGATGGGGTCCGCGTCCTCGGCATGGCGGATGATGCCCACGCCTATGAGCTCATCCGCTGTGTGCGTCTTTTTCCCGGCGATGCCCAGGGCGAGGATGTTCTGGCGGCAGATCACTGGCGCGACGGCTTGACGAAAAAGAACGCTGCCCTGAAAGACGCGCTGGATATTTGCCTGGAAACCCTGCGGCCCCGTTTTCTGTTGGAGCCGGAGCGCCTAATCCCCGTTCCCCAGCGCAAGAAGCTGCGGAAAGAGCTGCGGGAGGCCCTTCTCTGGCAGGGCTATGAAGAAAACTACGATTCCGCCATTCGCGCTGTTTTTGTAGAAGGTGCTGGCTGGCTCTCGCCCCAGGATGTGAAAAAGCAGCGGCAGCTTCCTCTGGTGCTGCGCTATCGAGTGGACGGCATGACAAAGGATGGGGCCTACCTCTCCTTAGAAGTGGAGCCTTGGGAATATGACCTCCTGCTGGAGCAGACAAGAAATCACTATAAAATGAAGAAAAGAGGATAACAACATGAAACGAATGCTTTCCTTTTGTGCCGCGGCGCTGTGCCTGACCCTGGCGCTGACGCCCACCGCGCTGGCAGCGGACTTTGAGCCTGCGGTACCGAACGCCAAGGTCTGCTACCCCACCGCCATCGTTCGCGGTGACGATGGCACGGAACTGAAAAAGATCTATGATCTGAGCCCCGAAGACGATCCTGCCGGTATCCCCCGCTCGGACTTCCGTCAGGACGGCTTCCACTACACCCTGACGGACCTTCTGAAACAGGAGCTTCCGGAAAACGAGAGCCGCCAGCACACGGAGCACATTTCCGTTGAAAGCGCCAAGAAAGATATGGAATCTGTGTTGGCGCTGCTGCCGCAGGAGCGGGAATTCATCACAGATGACGGCCTCATGGGGACCCTGACGCTCCGACTTGATACCGTGCAGGTGGAGCCGTCCGGCTACGGCAGCTCCACCAAGGAAATCTCCACCAAGCGCAGCTACCCCAATCTTGCCGAGCAGGATACGCAGTATCTTCCCAAAACCATTACGGAAAACGGCAAGACCCTGACGCTCACGGACATCCAGTGGCAGACGGACAACACCGCCAATCTGGACGGCTACGCCGTGGCGGATCGCTACACGGCCGTTGCCACCTATTCCGGCAGCGCTACCAGCAGCTATGTGAAAGGCTATACCGTCACGGCGGACTACACTGGGACCGTCAGCCGGATCGCCTTGAACCGTGTCCGCTATGTCGCCATCTTTGAGGGAACGCCCATCCAGCCCACGGAGCCTGCGGAGACACCCGCCACGGCGTCCGCGTTCCGCTGGTCTTATGTGCTCATTCCCATTGGGATCGTGGCCGCGGCAGGTGCGGGCGTCGGCGGCGCGCTGCTGGTGAAGCACAGAAAAGAAAACGAGGATGAGGAGGATACAGAATGAAAAAGATCATCACCCTTTGTCTGAGCCTTTGCACGACAGCGGCTCTGGCGGCTCCGGCGTATGCGCTGGAATACAGCATTGACGCGCCGGACGATTACGATTTCGGTAAGGACACATCTATTGAGGTCATCCACACGGCAGATGGCGGTGCTATGAAAAACGCCGACATGAGCAAGAACGCCGCGCTTATTCCGCCCATCTTCGGTTCGGAGAGCATGAACGCCCTCCACACCGGTGAATACCTCACGCCAAATCTGGCCCCCGGTGGTATTCCCGCGTCCGGCGCGGTCATTGGCGGCAGCGCCGCCACTGTTGTCACACCCGGCAGTGCCTCCGGCGTTGTCACCCCAGGCAGCACGGTGAATGGCGGCGGCTATCAGCCCGCCGTGCTGTTCACGGAGGTGACAAGCGACCTCTCCTACAAAAACGGTTCCCTTGGCAGGCTGGAGATTCCCACTCTGGATCTGAGCGTCCGCATTTATCAGGGGACGGACAGCAAGACGCTTGCCAAGGGGATCGGACACTTTGAGGACACCTCCATCTGGAACGGCAACGTCTGCCTCGCCGCCCATAACCGGGGCACCAACAGCTACTTCGGCCAGATCCACACGCTGGACATCGGGGACAAAATTACCCTGACCACCAAGCTGGGCACCCGTACTTACAAGGTAACGGATGTATTCAAGGTCAGCGAGACAGACCGCAGCGGCCTTGCAGACTCCGGCGAAAATATGCTGACGCTCTACACCTGCGTCCGCAACCAGCGGGATCAGCGCTGGTGCGTTACCGCAGCGGAGGTCTGAATCTTTCTCCCTTTTGCCGAATCGGTTCTGTTCGACTTCTGCCCCTCACTTGTGATATGGTGATGCTGCGAAGAAGATTTTCACACATACACCGTTAGAATGGAGGCAGAAAGATGAACGAGAGCAAAAATGTGAGAAAGAATGTCAGTATGATGCTCACCGGCATGGTGATCGGCGCGGCGCTGACCGGCGGCTCTATCGCAGTCGCAGCTGGGATCACGGCGGAACCTACCTGGCAGCCCATCTTTGTGGATGGTCAGCAGGTGGAAATGCAAGCCTACAACATTGCTGGACACAACTATGTGAAGCTGCGGGACATGGGTGAACAGGTCGGTTTCAATGTGTATTGGAACGCCGGAGTCCAAATCGACACCGGACATCCATACACGGGGATCGCCCCTGCCGAATCAGGCATCCGCGTCAGCAGCTACAAAGGCAGCACCCTCCGCCCCGGAGACCGCAGCGGCTTGAATATCAGTCCCAGTGCGGATATAAAAAGTGTGGTCTCCACGCAGCCCAATGTCATCCGCATTGAGAATGCCTCCGGCTTCTGGACCGCTATCGCGGTCAGCAGCGGCACATCCGACGTGGTCGTGACCGATCAGCATGGCCAGACCGCCACTTTAACGCTGACGGTAGTTGACGGCAAGCAAGGTGCGAGCATTCCGGAATCCGGCGCCAGTCAGACAGACGCGGCACGGCAGGAGATCGTCCGGCTGGTCAATCAGGTACGCCGGGAAAACGGCGCGCCGGAGCTGACGGTCAACGCGGCTCTGATGGACGCGGCGCAGCATTGCGCGTCCCTGCGTGTCGCATACCACCAGAACAAGGTGGAGTGCGAGGCGGTAGCGGCCTCCGGGTATCCCCATGGATTTGGATCGAACATCACCGCATTCGCAAATGTGCCCGTCTCTGAAACCGCAGAGCGGGCAGTGGAGAATTGGCGGAATTCTCCCGGCCACTTCCAGACGATGATAAACCCTGATTGCGACACCATCGGCGTCGGGATCTCAACTGATGAGGGTGGAACGATCTGCTTCCTGTTCGTCGGTGCTCCCAACGCGCACAATCCCTACGCATAACCTATCCGCAACTCAATATGCTCACATGGCCTTCCAGCTTCATCGCCGGAAGGCCATTTCAGCGTGTCGAAAAAGTTTTTTCTCCCCGCTGAACAAGTTTTCAGAACATTATAAAAGTTCTGAAAACTTAGGATTTCAATGGCGCGGGACACCCTTCTTGGGTTTCCCGCGCACACCCTTCCTTACCGTCGCGGAGAATCTTCTGCTTTATCGACAGACTCACATGGCCTTCCAGCATTGCCGGAAGGCCATTTCTTATGAGCAAATCTAAAAAGAAAGGTCAAATAACGATGAAAAAGACATGGCATTCATTGAAAAATCGCGTGACCGCGATGCTGCTGGCCCTGATCTGCGTTCTCGGCCTGCTCCCCACTACCGCGCTGGCGGCAGGGGTCGACACCATCAAATTAGAGCGGTTCGGCATGAGCGGCGTTTCCTATCAGTCCGCCAGCCTTGGCAGATGCACAATGCACCAGATGTATTACGGCGTGGCCGGGAAGACCTCCGTGGGCTTCTGCGGGACGAAGGGCGGCGGCATGGGCACCTCTCTGATCGGGCAGACCTGGGGCGATCCGAAGCCCGTCACCGATCCCACCGTCAAAATGATGATGGCCTATTACTACGCCCACTCCCTCGGCATCTTCACAGACAAGGCCCACGCCCTTGGCGTGGATGACATCTGGGATTCCGGTTATAGCTGGTACATGAACGCCTGGGTACAGGCCATCGTGTGGCGATATAAGGACGGCTCCCTGGGTGATCCCGTCACCGCCTGCGCGGAGGAATTGATGTACGTCTGGAACTCGCTGAAGGGCGCGAGTTATACCAGCATCGACCAGACCTGCGACGGCGCCACATTCCGGGACCGGGCGAAATATATCCTGGATCTTGGCAAGCAGGATGTTTGGGGCGATTGCGACGTAAAAGAGTATTCCTTCACCGGCGCTGGCTCTGCCGCCCATCCCGCCAGCACCGTCCAGAGCGTTATGATCGGCAGTCTTACCGTCACAAACGAGCAGTACAAGCTGGTGGTCAAGAAGGTGGACGCCACCAATCCCACCAAGGGCCTTGCCGGAGCGCGGTTCCACGTGGAATCCACCAACGGCTCCTTCTCCAGGGACATCGTCACCGGTGCGGACGGCACCTATACCTTCTCTCCCTTGGACGCCGGAACCTACGCTGTAACGGAAACGACGGCTCCGAACGGCTACGAGATCGACAACGCGGGGCCCGAATATGTCGTCCTGCCGAACAACGGCAGCAGCACCGTGACGATCACCTTTACAGACACCCCCACCGTCACCGCCAGCGGTAAGATCCGTAAGGTGGACGCGGATGATCCCACCAGAGGTCTCGCGGGCGCAGTCATCAAGATCACCGGTGTGGATAACAATTTCACCGGCACCTATACCACCGGAGCGGGCGGCGCGCTCACGGATGTGCCTTGGGATACCATGCCCATCGGCAGCTATGTGGCGGAAGAAGTGACGCCGCCCAACGGCTACTCTCTGAGCAAGGACGCCGGCAAAGTCCGTCAGGAATTCTATTGGGACGGCAAAACGGACGTATCTCTCGTTTTTGAGAATGACGCGAAGGTAAAGGTGCGGCTCATCAAGCTGAACGATGCCAGCAGCCCCCTCCCCGGCGCGGTATTCCACATCCTCCGGGACGGCCAGCTGATCGGCACGGAGGTCACAGACGCCTTCGGCAGGATCACCGTCCCCCATGTGACGGAGGGGATGTACGCCTTTGTGGAGGTCAGCGCTCCCGCCCCCTACGCCAAGCTGACCGCCCCCGTCTGCGCCCATGTGGATCAGGCTACCGTCAATGGCGGCGGCACTGTGACCGTAACAGCCAAAGACCAGAAGCTCCCTGATCTGACCATCCAGAAGCTGGATAAGCAGACCAAGCAGCCCATCCCCGGCACGGTTTTTGAGATCAAGGGCATCCATTACGGCTATCATCAGGACGTCACCACCGGGCCGGACGGCAAGGCGGTCCTCTCCCACATTCCGGTGGATAGTTATGAGGTAAAGGAAACATCCGTCCCTGACCCCTATGTGGTGGGCGGCGAGACGATCCAGACCATTTACCTCGGCCCCGGCGACGATCAAAACCTCGTATTTGAAAACCTGAAAATGCCCCGGCTGACCGTCACCAAAATCGACACGGAGGATTCCAAGCCCATCCCCGGCACCGTGTTCACCGTGGAGGGCATCGACAGTGATTTCTCCGCCGATTGGACCACCGGTGAGGACGGCACCGTGAGGGACCGCGTCGCCCCCGGCAGTTACAGAATTACAGAAAAATCTGTTCCCGCTCCGTACTACCTGCCCAGCAAAAACGCCGACCGGGAGCAGACCGTCAGCCTGAACGCCGGTGACGAGGTGAATGTCACTTTTCGGAATCGGAAAATGCCCCAGCTCACCATCTACAAGGAGGACAGCGTAGCGGGCGCTCCTGTGGAGGGAGCCAAGTTCCACATCACCTACACCAGCAGCGGCGAATCCGCCGAGGCCCCTGCCACGATTGATTATGGAAATGTCCTCACAGATGCCAAGGGTGAGATCCGGCTCCATGAGCAGGGCAAGCGGCTCTATCCCGGCGCGTACACCGTGACGGAGGTGGAACCCGCTCCCGGTTTCCAGATGAAGGAACCCTCCACCCAGAAGATCATCCTCCACGGCAGTGAGAGCAAGACCCTGACCTTCCAGAATACCCCGCTGAACGCCATCGTTGTCGAGAAGTACGACAGCGTGACCCATGAGGCGCTCCCCGGCTGCACCTTCCAGCTGCGGTTTTTGGGCGGCACCTCCGGCACCGGCGGCACGACCATCGGGCAGAAGGTCACCGGCAAGAACGGCACCGCCATCTGGACGGGCCTGAAAAGCGGCACCTATATCGTGGAGGAGGTTGACCCCGCCGATGGGTACTCCATCATCAACGCCTCGGAAACGATCTATCTGGCGGACAGCGGTGAGCAGAGCGTGGTCACCGTCCGCTTTGACAACGCCCCGGACGGCATCCTGCTGGTCCGCAAGGTCTGTTCCGTGAATCCCAGCGTGACCCTCGCCAACGCGGAATTCAAGATCACCTACGCGGACGGTACGCTGATTGGGGACAGCAACGGCATCTTCCGGACGGACGAACACGGCGAGATCCGCGTCCCCGGCCTGAAACCCGGCAAAAGCGTCACCGTGACGGAAACGAAGGCTCCGGACGGCTATATCATTGATACCCAATCCCAGACCGTTCAGATCAAGGAGGGCCGCACGGTCAGCCTGACCTTCAAGAACCAGCCCAAGGGTAAGCTCATCATCCAGAAGCGGGACAGCGCCACCGGTCAGCCCCTTCCCGGCGCGGAGTTCCGTGTGACCACTGCCGCTGGCTGTGAGGTGGGGCTGGACGGCGTGATCGGCTCCAGCACCCTGACGCAAAACGGCATCTTTACCACGGATGGGCAGGGCGAGATCACGATCACCAATCTGGCCCCCGGCGCTTATGTGCTGACTGAGATCAAGGCCCCGACAGGGTATGTGATGGATCGTGCGTCCACAAACGTGGTCATCGGCAAAAACGGCGATACGCAGACGGTCATCGTGAAAAACTCCAAGGCCGGAACCCTGGTGATCGACAAGCGGGACTCCCTCACCGGGAAGCCCTTGCAGGGCGTAACCTTCAAGGTGACGACCTCTACCGGCGCGTTCGTACCCGCTGAAAATGGGCAGATCAGCAGCAACGGCCTGTACTTTACCGACAAGGACGGCAAAATTACCATCCATGGTGTGGTGGGGACGCTGGTAGTGACGGAAACGGCCACCATTCCCGGCTACACCATCGACGAGGCCAGCCGCACCCAGACGGTGGTGGTCAACCCCAATGACATCCAGACACTGCACTTCACCAACACGCCCAGCACCACCCTTGTGATTGAAAAGTATATCGAGGGCACCACGACGCCGCTGAAGGGCGTGACCTTCCTTGTCACCGACGGCAGCGGCGCCGTTGTGGGCAGAAGCAACGGAGAGTTCATCACCGATGAGAATGGCCGCGTCATTATCCATGACCTGATTCCCGGCACCACCGTTACGGCGCGGGAGGTCAAGACCGTGGATGGCTTTGTGCTGGACGGCGCGCCGAAATCCATTCTCATCAAGGCGGGTGAGGTGCAGACCCTGACTTTCTACAACACGCCTGAGGGCGGTTTGCAGATCATCAAGAGCGATGCGGACACCGGCAAGCGGCTCAGCGGTGTGGTATTCGAGATCCGGAAGATGGATGGTGAAATCATCGGCACCTTCACCACTGATGAAAACGGCGTGATCTATCTCCCCGAAGCGGAAAACGGCTGGTACACCGTGACGGAGCTGAAAGCTGCCGAGGGCTACCGTCTGGATGACACGCCCCACCGGATCGAGGTCAGGGATGGGCAGACCGCCACGCTGGAGATCACCAACAAGGCCATCTCCGGCATCCTGATCCACAAGGTCAACGCCGTCACCGGCGAGAGCATCCCCGGCGTGTCCTTCCTCCTCTATGACAGCGGCAACAACCCCATCGCGCAGGAAACCAGCGATGATCGGGGCTATGTCCGGTTTGAGGGACTGGAGGATGGCCGCTACTATCTGCGTGAACTGGAAAACGAGGGCTATATCCCCGACACGCAGAAAAAGACCGTGTATGTGAAATCGGGCGAAACCACGGAAATCGAATGGAAGAACACCCCTATTACCGGTCAGATCCAGATCGTCAAAACCTCGGCGGACTACAACTCTATGAACGGCTGGCCTGCCGGGACGCCCATTCCCAACACTGTCTTTGAAGTTTACAACGCCCGCACCAACCGTCTGGTGGATACGATCAAGACGGACAAAAACGGCTTGGCGGTGAGCAAGCCTTTGCCACTGGCGCGGTACAAGATCGTAGAATCCAAGGCGGCGGAATTTTACGGGCTGGATAAGACGCCCATTGAGGTAGAAATTGAATATGCCGGTCAAATCGTCAAGGCAAGCATGACTAACAAGAGCCTGTCTACCAACGTTTCCATCAAGAAAACCGGTTATGTGGAGGTCATGCCGGGGCAGCTCGTCCGCTACAACTTTACCGGCATCGCCAACAATTCCACCACGGCGCTGGAATCTTTTTATTGGCGTGACACCCTGCCCGTCAAGGCGGTGCGGCTTCAGACCATTTACACCGGCACGTGGAACACCCCCGGAAATTATAAGATCGTGTACCGCACAAATCTCAGCGGCGATACCTGGCGCACACTGGCGGATAATCTGAGCACATCCAAAAATTATGTGCTGGATGCTTCCCCCGCGGCGCTGGGGCTTGCCGCCAATGAGTATGTGACGGAGTTTATGGCTGCGTTCGGCATCGTCCCCGCCAACTTCCGGCAGGTGGAAGCCCCTCGCGTGGACTGCAAGGCCCTTGCCAAGCTCACCGGCGGTACGCAGTTCGTCAACACGTCGGATGCAGGCGGCGTCTACAACGGGCAGTGGATCATGGCCACCTCCCGTTGGGTCACCCGCGTCTATGCCCCCAGCAAGCCCCTGCCCCGCACCGGTTATTAAGGACTAACAACGGATGCCGCTCCGCAAGGGGCGGCATCCCCGTTTTGTGAGGGAATATGATGAACTTTTTTGAACAGGAATTGAGAAAAATCGTAGGCAGTGCTTATCCGGATGCCACCTATATCGGCAGAGCCTGCTATGTGCGGCTGGGAGAGGAGAACCGGGCGAAGATTCAGTTTGTCACCGGCATCGTTTCCAATCAATATAACGCTCTGCAAATGACGATTTTAAACCGCAGCGAAGGAACTGTAGACACGCTGCGCGTCAGCTTAACGGATCTGTTAGGCAAGCAGGCAACGAAGAATCCTAATTTCCGAAACGGTGTGGAACCACACATCTGGGATGACAACGGAAACGTCAGCTGGTATGTCTATCAGCCAAGCAGCCGGGACTACCAGACGCTCACAAATGAGATATCGGAATATTTGAGCTTATTCCAGCAGCAGACACAAAGCTTTGCACAGCAGCTTGGGCAGAGAATGAGATGATAACAGCTTCTGCCGCTGCATGAGGATATTCAAAATAATAGGAGGTTGAGATTTTGAAACACAATAAAATCATGATTTTGGCGTTGGCGCTCCTGCTCCTGACCGCGCTCTGCTGCACCTCCGCCCTTGCCGCGGGCGGCGATGTGGCAGGCGCTGTGGAACAGACATGGAAGGAGGCAGCTACGCAAATTAAAAGCGTGGTGGAGAAGGTGGTGTTCCCGGCGCTGGATATGATCCTCGCCATCGCGTTCTTCGTAAAACTTGGCGGCGCGTATTTTGATTTTCGCCAGCGAGGTCAATTTGAGTGGACCGGCCCCGCCATCCTCTTTGCCTGCCTCATCTTCACGCTGACGGCTCCAAAATACATTTGGAGCATCATCGGCATCTAAGTGGTGCAAGGGTAAAAATCAGTTGCTTATTTTCTGTGTGCTGGGTATAATGGAAATTAGGAAAGGAGGCGGCGCGAATGACAGAATCTGTGAAAAATGAGCTTTCTGATATCTGCCGGATCATTGACGCAACTGTGGATACAGAGAAGATCTATCTTTTCGGCTCATACGCCTATGGTACACCAACCGATGATAGTGACTACGATTTGTGCGTCATTATCCCGGAAAATTCCATGCGTCCGGCAGACGCGGTCAAGGCGATCCGCCGTGCGCTCTTTTCAGCGCAGTCCGTCCCCTTGGATGTAATTGTTTATCGCTCTAACGCATTCCATCAGAGAGCGGAACACGCTTCTCTGGAGCGGAAAATCGCAAGAGAGGGGGTCTTGCTGTATGAGCACCGGCTGGAGCAGCGAATGGCTTGACTTTGCCTATATGGATCTCAGCGCCGCGGAACATCTGCTGACGATGCGTCCGCTGCCTGTGGAAATTATTTGCTATCACTGTGAACAGGCTGCCGAAAAATTTCTAAAAGCCACGCTTGTTCAATTCGACAGAGAGCCGCCCAAAACGCATGACCTTATCCAGCTTTGTAAGCTGTGCTGTGAAGTAGACACGCGATTTGAGCAACTGGCAGACTCCTGTATTGAACTGACGCCATACGGCGTTCAAGTTCGCTATCCGTCCAATTTAGAACTGGATGAATCCGACGCCGTCTGCGCGTTAAAGGAATGCAGGCTCGTTCAAGACTTTGTTTGCCAGAAACTTGGATATGAACCGGAAAGCAAAGATACCCAAAGCTTTGGACAGACAATGAAATAAGTAAAGACAGCAGTCAAGGCCGTCGCCCGAAAGGGCGGCGGCCTTGTCGCGTCTCCGGAGGTGAATGAACAATATTTATTTGGGATTTTGTCGCCGCGACAGTCCTGGATCAGCTCATGGACTGGGTCTATGGGCAGGCCATAGGCTTTCTCGGCAACTTCTTTGCCCTCATGGGCAATATGGGCGTGGAGCTGTTCGAACTGGAATGGGTCAGCGCCATCATTCTCTTTTTCTCCCGCCTTGCGTGGGCGCTGTTTACCGTCAGCGTGGTGGTCTGCGCCTTTGAATGCGGTATCGAATACTCCACCGGCAGGGGTAATTTGCAGCAGTGCGGAATGAACATCATCAAGGGCTTTCTGGCGGTGAGCCTGTTCACCGTCGTCCCCGTCCGGCTCTATGCCTTATCGGTGTCGCTGCAGGGAACCTTTTCCGCGGGACTTACCGGCTACGGACGAAGCATCGGTGAGGTGGGACAGGACATCATAACGGAGCTCAGCGAGATCCAGACGCTCTCGGACGTGATAAACAGCTCTCACTTCGGTCTCGGCATCATCACCAGCCCCATTATGCTCCTTTTTTGCGTGATCCTCATGGGCTACGCGGTCATCAAGGTGTTTTTCGCCAACCTCAAACGCGGGGGCATTTTGCTGATTCAAATTGCCGTGGGCAGCCTTTATATGTTCAGCGTCCCGCGCGGCTATCTGGACGGCTTTATGGGCTGGGTGCGGCAGGTCATCGGTTTGTGCCTGACCGCCTTCCTCCAGTCCACCATCCTCATTGCGGGACTCATGGTGTTCAAGGACCACGCGCTGATGGGCGTGGGGCTCATGCTCTCCGCTGGCGAAGTGCCGCGCATCGCCGGCAGCTTCGGCTTGGACACCACAACAAAGGCCAATATTACGAGCGCCGTGTATACGGCGCAGGCTGCCGTCAACACCACCCGAACCATCGCCGCGGCGATCAAATGAAAGGGTGATGATATGACCTGGTTAACACAAATCACCATGGGCAGCCTGTTCGACGGTATCGGCGGATTCCCTTTGGCTGCGGTCCGCAATGGCATCACGCCGGTATGGGCGTCGGAGATCGAAGCATTTCCCATTGAGTTGACAAAGCTGCGCTTTCCCGGCATGATCCATGTAGGCGACATCACTAAGCTGCGCGGCGCGGAGCTGCCGCCTGTGGACATCATCTGCGGGGGCAGCCCGTGTCAAGATCTCTCCGTTGCTGGCGCAAGGGCAGGTCTTGTCGGCGCGCGTTCTGGCCTCTTTATGGAGCAGATGCGCATTGTGCGTGAAATGCGGTTGGCAGAGAAAGCCCGTGGCCGGGAGAGCGTCAACATACGGCCGCGCTGGATGTGTTGGGAGAACGGTGCGACACGTTCCTGACTGAAAAGGTCAGGCGCAAGAATGAAAGGATGGTGAAAAAACACTTGCAGAACTAATGGCCTGATGGGTGGAATGATGGGGTAACGCCCTGAAACGCCCACACTGATACTCCGACTGGCGCGGATGAAGCAAATAAATCTGTGTCAGAAGCTCGGTAAAGTCGGCAGAGAGCAACCGTACATCATAATCAATGATACGAAACCTGTCCAGAGGTGGACGATGTTGCCTATATGCCGGGTGTCTCATGCTCATGGTGAGAATGTGTGCAGAACACTGACGAACTTCCGAATGTAAGGGTCTAAACCCAGAATGTGTCGAAAGGCACTACCCGCCATAGCGGGGTGTCCGTGGATGAGTAAAAGTCGTTTTTATGAAAATCCATATACTGTTATAGGCAGTAAGGCGAAAGCTGGACACAGGCTCAAAGGGAGCACCTAAAAGCATGAAATGATAGGGCCGTTGGAACGTGGAAAGCTGGGAGCGTGGAGACTGTTGCAGTCAGAGAAACGCTGGGCGGGAATGCATAATCGCCCTTTATCCCAGTGAGAGTAGAGGCACAGTACCGTAGAAATCATGGAAACATGATGGAGGGATAGCCTCAAGTCGAGATAACAGTTAAATTTGAAAACACAATAAACACAGCTTCGAATATGACAAAGAAAATCCGCTGAAAAGGAGTGGATGCCTGTGTTGACTTCGGAGCGGAAGAAACCAAAGAGAAGCAAAATCCGTTATGCGGAGTATTACGACCTGCAAAAGACTTTGGACAGTCTGTATGCCGATAGCTTAAAAGGCAAAGTGTTTGTTCGCCTTATGGAACTCATTTCCAGTGAGGAAAATATTAGAATGGCATATCGGACAATCAAAGGAAACACAGGGAGCAGTACCGCAGGAGTAGATAAGCGCACCATACAAGACCTTGCTAAATTGAACGAGGAAAAATATGTGGCGCTGATTCAAAAGCAGTTTAAGAGCTATCACCCCCGCCCTGTCCGCAGGGTGGAGATCCCAAAACCAAACGGGAAAACCCGCCCCCTTGGAATCCCGACCATTGTAGACCGCATCGTGCAGCAATGTGTCCTGCAAGTCTTGGAGCCAATCTGTGAAGCAAAATTTTATGACCATTCCTATGGCTTTAGACCGAATCGCTCCACAGAACATGCCATCGCCAGATGTGACCAGCTAATACAGCTATCGCACCTGTATTATGTTGTGGACATCGATATAAAAGGCTTCTTTGACAATGTAAACCACACAAAGCTGATTCAACAGATGTGGGAAATGGGAATTCAGGATAAACGGCTTCTGTGCATTATTCGGGAAATGCTGAAAGCCCCAATCGTGTTGTCTAACGGAGAAATTCTCCACCCAAGTAAAGGGACACCGCAAGGCGGTATTCTCTCTCCACTGTTGTCCAACATTGTTCTCAATGAACTGGACTGGTGGATAGCGTCGCAGTGGGAATGGATGCCGATGCACGGCAACGCAAAATATACTCGTCTCAACGCAAATGGCAGCATCAACCGTGGCTATCAGTACCGATTGCTGCGTGAAAGCAACCTAAAGCCTGTATTCATCGTTCGATATGCCGACGATTTCAAGCTGTTCTGTCGAAACCGCAAAGAAGCATTTTGTTTATATGCGGCAACAACGCAATGGCTAAAGGAGCGGTTGAAACTGGACATCAGCCCAGAAAAATCTAAGGTGGTGAACCTAAAGCGCCACTATTCGGAATATCTGGGATTTAAGATGAAAGCACAGCGCAAGGGAGATAAGTATGTCGTTCGGTCTCACATGAGCGATAAAGCGCAGAAAAGGGTAAAAGACCAACTGGCGAAGTGTATTAAGGAAATTCAACATCCGAAAAGCGAGCAAGACCAGCGTAAGCAAATCTTCCGTTACAACTCCATCGTAATCGGAATGCACAATTACTATCGTGTTGCTACCTGCGTCAATCTGGACTTCTCGCCCATTGCATTCGCCATCGGCAAGCAAATGAAAAACCGTTTGGGTAAGCAGGGACTAAGCAAACAGGGTAAATTAGAAAAGGGCTACATCAAGAGTAAATACGGCAACAGCAGCCAAATTCGCTTTCTGAAAGGACATCCGCTTATACCCGCAGGATATATCCGGCATAAGAACCCATTGGGGAAAAAACGGAGCATCAATCGCTACACAGAGAGTGGACGAGAGGAAATTCATCGGATGCTTGGTGTCAATATTGAAATTCTCATATGGCTGATGCGTAATCCGAGGCTGGGGCAGTCTGTGGAGTATGCGGACAACCGTATTTCTCTATATGCGGCACAGTATGGAAAATGCGCTGTTACAGGCAGAACGCTCGCACTCCATGAAATTCACTGCCATCACAAGCGGCCTAAGTCGGCAGGCGGAACAGATGCCTACGCAAATCTTGTTATAGTCAGTGAGGCTATCCATCAACTTGTTCATGCCACTGATGAAAAGACCATTTCCCGTCTGCTCCAAACCCTGCGGCTGGATGATCAACAGCGAAATAAGCTCAACAAACTGCGAAAACAAGCAAATCTGAACGCAATCTAAAACCATCTACCCGCAACGAAGTGTGTAAATTGTGTTTGAAACAAAATGCTGTTATCCCGATGGAACGCCGTGTGAGGGGAAACTCTCATGCACGGTGTGGAGTGGGGGAAAATCCAGAGATTGCCTCAAAGGATTACCTATCACTATTGCCGGGGGCCTTTTCAAGCGGAAAACCGAAGTATGAGGACTTTCGGATCGTGCTGGAGGAGATCGTGCGGATCTGCTTTCCCAACGAGCTTATCCCAGGCCCCTATCCTTACGGATGGCCCGATGTCGGTGATCTCACGGCAGGCGATATGTTTTCTATTGCGTGGCGCTGTCTGGACGCGCAATTGTGTGGCGTCGCGCAGCGTCGCAAGCGCATTTTTCTCCTTGCTGACTTTGCCGGGCCGCTCGCGCCCCAGCTTTTATTTGATGTATTTGACGAAACGGAAAACAGTGAGAAGGAGGTCTCATAGATGTACCGATTCGATACGACCGGGCAGATGACGATGCTTGATTTAGACACGGCTGAAAGGGGCGGAGCTCCGCCCAAGCGCAGATCGGGCAAGCCGGACTCCGAACTGGTTTCGATCCCGTATTTCCACTTGGATCTGCTGTCCTCTCCCGTGGATCTCTTCGGACAGCGTCATTGGGAGTTCCGATCTCCATGGCGGGAAGGCAAGCGGCCCCTCAATACCGGGGCCGCGCCCCGCCGCCCGATCCGCGTCTCACTGTCCGGCATACTAGAGGCGTACCCAGCCCTAAAATATTATCTATCGAAAACAGCCTGTCTGGGCATCCTGCGCCGCGCCTTTGAGCGCGGCAAGGAGCTGCCGAAGATGCTGGCGCGTGCGCTGAAGATCCAAGCGGGGCTCATAAAGCCGGACAGCCAACCCACTGACCTAAAGGCATTTCATGTGAACCAGCGCAACGAGGGCATTGACCTGAACGGCGTGTCAGGCGCGTTGATGGCAACCACCAATATGCAGATGCAGACCTTTGTAACACAGCCAAATGGAGCCGCGGAGGGCTTTGACGGCTGTAACGGCGTCATGGCCTTTGCCGCCAACCAGCGGGACGAGGTGCGTGACCTGCACGATGTAGCTGGCGCGCTGGGCGCACAGCCGGGGATGAAGCAGCAGACCTTTGTAGCCGGTTTTTCCGCCGGAGCAGGTGCCAGCGCAGGCGGCATTGGATACAACGAATCGGTTGCTCCAACCCTCAAGGGCAGCCCCGGCGGGAACTGTATGCCGTCTGTTTTATGCCTTAATGACCAGGGCGGCAGCGTGATGGAATGCAGCGAAAACGTGTCCGGAACCCTCCGAGCACAGGAGCATGGACACCAACCTCTTGTTTACGAAAATCACGGCATTGACAGCCGCTACACTGGCCCCCACAAGGTAGCGCCCACCATGTCTGCCCGTTATGGCACAGGTGGTAACAATATACCTCTGGTTGAGCAGAACGCGGGCGCCATCTGCATTGCCGGAAATATTGTAGACCGCCAGCCGGAGAACGGCGGCAACGGCCTTGGCTGTCAGGAGGATTTGGCGTATACATTGACCGCCACAGACCGCCACGCGGTCGTAGAACTTTATCAAAAAACAGTTGGAGCATTATGCCGCGGAGATGAAAAAGGTATCGGTAATCAATACGTCAGTCAGGATAAGTGTATCATCAACGCATCCTGTTCTGAAACACATCATCTCATTCGCCGCCTGACACCTTTGGAATGTGAACGGCTTCAGGGCTTCCCGGATGGCTGGACAGACATCCCCGGCGCGTCGGATAGTGCAAGGTACAAAGCTTTGGGCAACAGCGTCGCCATTCCCTGCGTAGAGTTTATTATGTCGCGGATCGCCGCGGCCATGCGGGCGGCATAGCCGCTTTGTTGGTATCGTCACTGTTTCGCGCCGCTGTTTCGTTGGCTTTGGTCATAGCTTTCGCGCTTGCTTTCGGGTATCTTGGCTTTACCATTAAAAAGATCGGAGGAACTGCTATGGCAGAAAAAACGCGCAACCTCTGCGCGCAGATCCCCGCGGAGCTGCATGACAAGGTGCGGCAGCGACAGGCGGAATCCGGCGAGACCCTAAGCCGGTACATGACCGCGCTCATCACAAAATTTTATGATATGGAGGACAATGCGAAGATGGACAAGGACAATGTGAGGACGGTGGCGTTTCAGGTACCCACCGAGCTGTTTGAGCAGCTCAAGGCATACCTCAAGCGGAACGGCATCAAGCAGAACGCCTTCTTCCTGGACTGCATCCGGCAGGCGCTGGCGGAGGATGTCGGCACCGCCGAAGAATAAGAAATACATCGTGCGAACCGCTGCTGAGATTCTCGGCAGCGGTTTCGCTTTGGAGGAACAAAATGTTTATTTACCCCGAAAACCTGAAAGCCAAGCCCATGCTGTGGCTCTGGCTGCTGCGGGACATCGCCGTGATCGGCATCGGCGCTTTGCTCTCTGTGCTGGCGCTGACCCAGGGCCTCGGCATGGGACTGCTGGTGGTTACAGTGCTGTACGCCTTCCTCACCATTCAGGTGGACGGCAGCAGTATTCTGGACTTCCTGCGCCGTGCCGCCTGTTTTCTCTTTCTGCGGCAGCAATACTATGAATGGAGGCTGGACCCATGAACCGAAAACAGAAAAAAGAACTGCGCCAGCGGCAATCCACCCGGCAGCTCATGGGGATCGTCCGCGTGACGCCCCACGGCATCGTGACAGATTCCGGGGAGCGTGTCTTCTTCCTGATCCAGCCGGACAACCTCTCCGTCCTGTCCCCGGAGGTCATCCGGGGCCGTGTCCGTTCCCTCACCATGCTTCTTAGCACCCAACCAACCTTGGAAATTCTGGCTCTGGACTCCCGCGAATCCTTCCAGCGGAACAAGGAGTATTACCTGCGGCGCTTGGAGGAGGAAACGGAGCCTGCCGTGCGGGAGCTGTTAGAGCGGGACATGGCCCATCTGGACGCCATTCAATTCTCATCCGCCTCCTCCCGCAAATTTGTGCTGGTGCTCCCACTGGATGAAAAAGCCGGTGCGGATGAAAGCGCGCTGCGGCAGTTGGAGAAAGCCATCTGTGACCATGGGCTCCGCGTGCGTCTGGCAGAGGAGCAGGACATCAAGCGTCTGTTGGCGATCTACTACCGGCAGGATCTCACCACGGAGGTATTCCGTGATTTCGATGGAGAGGAGTATGTACATGGCTAAAAAGAAACAGAAGAAGAAAAAGAAGATGCCGGAGCAGGCCCCGCGTCCGAAGGACTTTCTGGATATGATCGCGCCCGCGGCAGTGAAGTTCAACACAGATCACTTCATCCTCGGCAGCCGCTATCACACGGCAATGGTGCTGAAAAGCTACCCGCCCATGACGGATGAGCTGGCGCTGCTGCGGGGCCTTGGCGATATGGGCGGCGTCAACCTGCGCTTGACGGCGCGGCAGGTCACGCCTGCCGAGGAGGACGCCATCCTCCACGCCGCCACCAACAAAAGCCGCATGGAGCGGAGCAACACCAACGATTACAAGCAAAGCGTCACGGCGGAGGCCAACCTGCGGGATATGGCGGAGCTGCTGGCGAAGCAGCGGCAGGAAAAGGAGCCGCTCATCCACTGCGGCGTGTATCTGGACATTGCTGCGGCGGATACGGAAAAGCTGCGCACGGCGCGAGACACGGTATCCGCACAGTTGGTCCGCTCCCGCATGGGCGCCGATCCGCTGCTCCTGCGCCAGCGGGAGGGCTTTCTCTCCGCCAACCCCGCGGGCGACAGCCAGCTTGCCAATTTTGCGGAACGTGTTCTGCCTGCCAGGAGCGTTGCCAATCTGTACCCCATGAACTATTCCGGCAAAACAGATCCCAAGGGCTTCTTCATTGGCCGGGACCGCTTCGGCTCCAACATCATCGTGGACTTCGACCGCCGTGCTTCTGACAAGACCAACGCCAGCGCCCTTATCCTCGGCAACACCGGCCAGGGCAAAAGTTATCTTCTGAAGCTCCTGCTCTGCAATGTGCGGGAGGCGGGCAAAAGCGTGATCTCTCTGGACTCCGAGCATGAGATGGAGGACGAGTGCCGCGCCCTGGGCGGCTGCTTTTTGGACTACTTAAGCGGGCAGTACCGCATCAACCTGCTGGAGCCCCGCTGCTGGGACGATGGCAGCGGGCCGGAAGACCCGGACGCGCCGGACGCTTTCAGGGGGACGCTGCTCTCCCAGCACATCTCCTTCCTTCGGGACGTGTTCCGCGTCTACAAGGGCTTTGACACGCCCCACATCGACACGCTGGAGCTGATGGTGGAGCAATTATATAAAAAGTGGGGCATTACCGACCGCACGGACTTCGCGTCGATGCGACCAGAGGATTACCCCATCCTCTCCGACCTCTATGACGCCATCCAGGAAAGCTATGACCATTACGAGGCCGCAGACAGCCTCTACCCGCGAGAGATGCTGCGGGATCTGCTGCTGGGGCTCCATTCCATGTGCCGCGGCGCGGATGCCCGGTTCTTCAATGGGCATACCAATATTGACCGCTCCAAATTCCTTGTTTTCTGCGTCAAGGGACTGGATAACATGGCGGAGAATCTGCGGAACACCCTGCTGTTCAGCCTGCTGTCCTATATGTCGGATCAGCTTCTGACGCTGGGCAATTCCGTAGCCGCTATCGACGAACTGTACCTGTGGCTGTCCGATCCCACCGTCATCACCTACATCCGCAACGCCCTCAAGCGGGTGCGGAAAAAGGAATCCGCCCTGTTCCTTGCCAGTCAGAACTTAGAGGACTTCACCCAACCGGGGATACGGGAGCTGACGCGTCCCCTCTTTTCCATCCCCGTCCATCAGTTTATCTTTAACGGCGGCAATGTGGATAAGAAATTCTTCATGGATAACCTCCAATTAGAGGAATCTGAGTATGCCCTGATCCGGGACCCGCAGCGCGGCTCCTGCCTCTACAAGTGCGGCAATGAACGCTATCTATTGCAGGTGCAGGCCCCAGAGTACAAGCAGGCTCTCTTCGGAACGGCAGGTGGACGATGAATATTGTGGCATATACCCTACGGCTATGATGATGGAGAGTGATGGAATGAATAGGAAAACGAAGACGATTTGTATTCATGTAGATGAAGAACGATTGAAAGAACTTCATATTCGCGCGGCGCAGTCACAGAAATCTTTGCAGGATTACGTTACGGATCTGATACGCAAGGACTTGTGCCCATATCAACAGTCCTCGTTGCTGCCGGAGCAAAAGGCGGCGCTGAATGACCTTTCAAAAGAGGCTCTGAGCGTGGTCGAAAAAATGGAGGACATCCTGCGGCCGGAACAGCAAGAACACGGAGGAATGCGCTTTGGTTAACCCTGCATGGATCATCAGAGCGGCGGCTGCAGTTTTTGCGGACGAGGACACCCGGCGAAAGCTGGGCTGGATTGTGGCGGCGATCTGTTCACCGTTGATCCTGACGCTGGCGCTGATCTGTTCTCTGCTCTCCGGCAGTGCGGAGCATAACAATTCCGCCGTTCTGCTGTGCTTCAACGGCGGCAACATTCCGGGCAAAACGCCTGCGGAATATGTTGCTTACATCGAAGATATGCGCCGCAGCTTTACGCTGCTGGACGACGCCATCGCCGCTGTCAATGACATGACGGAGAACAGCGACAGCCTTGACGGTATCCGCGTCAAGGCTGTTTTCTATGCCATTTTCTTTGGGGAGGACACCCCCAGCCGCCGAGCGCACCGACAGTTCGTGGACTGCTTCGTGACCTACGAGGAGCGTACCCGCACCGTCACCGATGAGGACGGGACGGAAACCGAGGAGAGCTACACCGTAGCGATTCCCGTTGCGGACATATCCGCCGTGTACGGCAATCTTGAAAACGTGCTTCACTTGGAAATATCCGCGGAGCAGAAGTCCAACGCCGACAGTGTCTACAACCTCGTCCGCTATGGCATAGCCGATGGCTCCGAGGGCTGGATTCCCGGCGCGGATGTGCCGTTTATTGGCGCGGACGGTTTCTGCTCCCCCATTGGCTCCGGCTGGGAGCGCCGTGTCACCTCTGAATTCGGCAACCGCGTCGATCCCATCACCGGAAAGCACAAGGGACACGGCGGCATGGACTTGGCTGTCCCCACCGGCACGCCCATCCGCGCCGCGCTGCCGGGAACGGTGACGGTCTCCAAGTACAACACTGGCGGTTACGGCTATTATGTCATGATCGACCACGGCAATGGCCTTGCCACGCTGTACGGCCACTGCTCCAAGCTGCTGGCAAAAGTGGGACAGACGGTGGAGACGGGAGACATCATCGCCCTCTCCGGCAGCACCGGGCGCTCCACCGGTCCGCACCTCCACTTCGAGGTGCGCGTCAACGGGGAACGGACGAATCCGAGGGCATATCTGCCGAAAGGCTGAAAGGAAGGAAATGATTATGAACATGGCTCGCTACGAGCAGGAAACCATTATCAGCTTCAACGAGGAGGAAAAGACAGCCGGAATTTATACTCACAACAAGGTACTGCGTCAGAAGCTGGAAGCGCTGGCGCGGGACAGACCGGAGGATTGCAGGCTCGTCAAAGTGTCCCGCAGCGGGCGGGCAGTTGACTACACCATCCCAAAATCATGGATAAGGATCGCACCAAACAGGGTGCTGTCTGATGCCGAGAAGATACAGCGGCGCAACGCCATAAAAAAGGCCAATTTTGCCCTTGATAATGCCGGACGTCCGCAGGATTGAAACTTCGTGCGACCGCCGGAGGGTAGTGATACCACCCACAACACAAAAACACCAAAAAAGCATGGAGCACAGCGACATGGAGGCGCTGGGCTTCCAGCTCCGCGACTACTACGAGGAGGTTGAATAACAATCATGAAAAAAGAAAATGTCACGATCTCATTCGAGAGCGAGCAGCTTGCCGCTCTCGAATTTTCTCTCAAAAAGAAGAACACCAGCGTACAGGCGCAACTGGAGGAGCTGCTCAAATGCCTCTACGAATCTGAGGTGCCGGAGCCGGTGCGGGAGTATCTGGACAGCCGCGCGGCACCCGCTGCCCGTCCCCGCCGTCCGGCAAGACCGGCGAAGGCGCAGCCGCGGGAGGAGCCTCCCTCCGCGTTGGCGCAGCCCACTGACGAAAGGAATGGTGAGTGAGATGGCAGATCATGTAGAGATCACACTGTGGATCGACCGGCGATGGAAGGATGCCATCGAGAAGCATCTCAAGGATGAAACCTTGCAGGAGCGTCTGGAGGATGTGCTGGACGAGCTGTGCAACCAGCTCCCAGAACATGAGTATGAGCGCATCAGTGCCGAGATCTACGCGGAGGATGCCGCACGGCGTGCGGAGGAGGAAGCAGCCCGCACCTATGCCGCCTACCATGTGACCGAGCGTGGACAGGAGTGGTACTTCAAGACCTCCCCCGGTGAGGAACTGCTGGATGCCGCAGAAAAGCTGCGCGGCTATGTCACTGCGGAGAAAGGCTCCGCGCCGGATCTGTTCATCAAGCTGTTCGCAGACGGGCATCCCATCACAGCGGAAGAGTACAACGCGCTCACCGCCCTTCGCATGGAAAACACCGGCAAGGTGCGCGGCGTGTTTGATCTCAACTTCGACAAGCGGGAGTTCTCCGCCGTACACATCATGAACGGTTGGCAGACCTGGGCGATGCGGGATGTATCCGTGGCGGTATACCATGCCACCCGGTCACAATTCGCATCGAGCGATGATCAGTGGCGCAAGCTGCTGGAGCATCTGAGCGGCAAAGAGATCACCTCGGCGGGACACCTCTCCGCGCGGATTTTTTCTTTCGGTGATGAGATCATCGAGTCGGACGGCAAGCTCAATTTTTATGTGCAGACGGAGTTCGATGTGGACGCAGTCTTCGGCACCTTCGTCTGCACGGATAAAAACGATGACTGGCTCAACATCTACGCCAACTACGACATGGAGAAAAACCGCCCCCGCGACACGCTGGAGTTGAATCTCTGCAAAGCGGACGGCACAGAGGAAACCTGGAGCTACCGGCTCAACGCAGCGGAGCAGGATGTTCTGCTGCGGAAGATGGAGGAATACTGTCAACAGCAGACCGGCATGAGTCTGCGCGACTACGCACAGCAGTTTCGAGAGGAACAGCGGCAGGGGCCGGTGATGAAACTGTAAGCACAAACACAGCAAGACTGAAACGCTCGCGGCTGCGGAAGCGACAGCGTCCGGGCTGCGCAGCCCAGCGGGCCCGCGGCGCCGCCGAACTGCGTCAACCCGCCCTTGGCGGGCAGCCGCAGTTCGGCGGCTGTTATTCTGCTCCCTCGGTTTTTCTGCGATATGGAAAGGCGCAAAACCTCACAAAAAATTTTGTTGGATTTCGTGAATAGCTTTCCGACTGCCGCTGTGCCATTGTGTTTGCGCAGCGCGCTACACAAAAAATAAACAGGAGAAATTTGAAATGAATACAGAAGCCGCAATGGAACTACAAATGCGTCTGGCAAAGGAGGCGCTGGCAATGCTGGTGATTCATCCAACGTTTGACGTGCAGTTGTACCGTGAGAGCATCATGGAGATCGGTGAGGCGTGGGAACTCCCAGCAGACGCAACGCTGGAGGCGCTCGCACTCATCGAACATGAACGATTGGCGATTCAAAAAGCCGGAGAGGGCGGCGTTGTGCAGCACATTCTTCCGGAAGAAGAACTGCCCATGCATGCTACCGGCACGGAAACACTGGATAATGTATGGGATCTGTTTGAAACATCCCTGCGCACTGAGAGCACGAAAGGGCGCACGGTTCTCTACAACATGGCGAGGACACTGGAAGAAACGCAGAACCTGTTGGACTGGATTGAAAAGACGGACGAGGAAAAGCAGGTGTGAACGCCTCCCACGCACAGCAACGCAAACCGGCCGAGCCGCCCCGTGAGGGGCGGCTCCTCGTTTTCCCCCGTGTTTCGCCGTGTGAGCCGCTGTGTGCGCGGTTAGGGGCTGGGGTGGCGTGTGTACCCGCCGCAGCCCCTTGAAACGAACGTTGCGGCGTTTGTGGCGATGTGTGAAAAGGTCCGGTGAATCCTGCTCCGACGATGGAAAACCGAGCCTTTGGGGATGGGTGCTTCCCTCCCGGCCATGCCCTGTTTCGGAGGGTTTCGCCCCTTATTTGCCCGTTCGATAAAAGCACAAGATAAAGGGCCGCAGTCGCTTTCGCGTGCGGCCCGCCCACAAAGCCCCGCAGTGCGGGGCTTTCCGAGGTTTTGAAACCGCAGTCTATTTCAGCACATTTCAGAAAAACCGCAGTCTGGTTTTCAAAAAGGCACGTTGTTTCCGGCATTCGCGCCCCTTTTGACCGACGGCAAGGAAAGGAGAACACCAATGGAAGAAAAAGTGAAAAAGAAAACGACATTTTGGCTCCCGCCCGACATAATCGACCGCATGGACGGTTGGCTGAAAGCAGACAACTGCCGCAGCCGCAATGAATTCGTAGAAAAAGCCCTGCGGTTCTACATGGGCTACCTCGGCACCGAGGACAACACCGCCTACCTCTCCCAAGCCATCCTCACCGCCATTCAGGGTACGCTGGACGACAACAACAATCGGCTCTGCCGTATTCTTTTCAAGTGCGCGGTGGAGCTGAATATGCTGTGCCACACCATCGCCGCCCACTTCCGTACCGATCCCATCCACACGCGGGAGCTGCGGGCCTACGCAGTGGATGAGGTGAAGCGCACCAACGGTCAGGTGAGTTTTGAAAACGCGGTGCGGAGCCAGCGGCGCATAGAGCCGGATGACACATGGCCCGGATCGTACTGATCTCCCCCTACCTCAAGGGCGGACAGAACGCCGCGAAGCTGGCCCAGCGCACCCGCTACGTCGCCACCCGTCCCGGCGTGGAGCTGCTGGCGGATGAGCGCAGTACATTCCCCGCTACAAAAAAGCAGCGGGATTTTATCACACGGCTGCTGAAGTCCTTCCCCTCCTGCTGGGAACTCATTGAGTACGAGGAATATCTGGATCACCCCACTCAGGGCAGCGCCTCCGCGTTCATCCAGCAGGTGCGGGAAGACTACATCGAGGCGCTGGATCAAAAGGAAAATTTCATCGACTACATCTCCCATCGCCCCGGCGTCCAGAAGGACGGCGAACACGGTCTGTGGGACGCCCACGGCAAGGTACAAAATCTCGCGCGGGCGGTACGGGAGGTGGCGGAGCACACCGGCAACGTGTGGACGCCGGTGATCGCGCTGCGCCGTGACGACGCCGAGCGGCTGGGCTATGACAGCGCGGAAAACTGGCGGGCGCTGGTGAACGCCTCCGTCTGCGACATCGCCGCGGCGTATAAGATCCAGCCGGACAACCTGCGCTGGTATGCCGCCTTCCACCAAAAGCCGAATCAGGTGCATATCCACATGATCCTCTTCTCCGTAGATCCCAAGGAGGGCTACCTCACCAAGGAGGGCATCCGGCAGGTGAAGTCCGCCTTCGCCAGACGGATCTATCACGCGGATCGGATGCACATCTACCAGCAAAAGGACATCGCACGGCAGGAGCTCCAGACACGCACTCGCAAGGCAATGGTGGAGTGCATCGCGCAGCTGGAGCATGGCTCGGTGGATAATCCGCGGCTGGAGCAGCTCACCAAGGAGCTGGCGGAACGCCTGCTGACGGTCAAGGGCCGAAAGGTCTACGGCTACCTGCCGCCAAGGGTCAAGGCCATCGTGGATGCCATCGTGGAGGAGCTGGCGAAGGACGAGCGGGTGTCCGCCGCCTACGAAACATGGCAGACGCTCTACGAGCAGGTGTGTCTGGACTACGATCAGCGGCCGCCCAAGCGCCTGCCGCTCTCCCGGCAAAAGGAGTTCCGGAGCGTCCGCAACATGGTCATTCAGGAAACGCTGCAATGGATGGCTGAGCGGCAGCGGTGTGCGGATGCACAGAGAACTTCTGCCACATCGGTGGAATCCATTTCACCTGAGAATTCCGCGGCGGCCACAAAAGCCAAAGTAGAATCCACAGCACCAGCCGTTCCCGCGCAGACCAAATCTGACCGTGCGGCCAGCGCCACATCGGAAGATCCCAGCTCCGCTGACGCTACTGCCTCCAAAGACAGCGTACCGCCTGTGGGCGAAATGTCTCCGACGCACTCACAGCCATCCGGTCAAGCAGGGCAAACCGCACCGGCAGGAGCAGAGTACCGTGCCCCCACGGTGGGCGAAACCGTCGTGCGGATGCTGCACCACATGAGCAGAATTTTTGAGGACAACAGCAAGATCGATCAGATCCACCGCGGCTTGCAGATCGACCGCAAGCACCGTCAGGAATTGCAACGCAAGCGGCTGGCGATGGGGCACAAGCCGGATGACCACGAGGAACAGACGTTCAGATAGCGCAAAGCAGAATTTGGAAAGGACACATCATGAGCAAATATATTTATTTCACGCCGGAGGAAAAGGCGCGGGCGCGGAACACAGACCTCGTGTCTCTGCTGCGCGCCCAGGGCGAACGACCCGTGCGCTCCGGCCGGGAGTTCCGCACGCCCAACGATCCCAGCGTCACCGTCCGTGGCAACAAATGGTTCGACCACTCCAAGCGCGAGGGCGGTTATGCCATCAGCTTTGTCCAGCGCTATTACCGTCTCCCTTATCAGGAGGCGGTTTTGCTTTTGCTGGGCCGGAAAAACGGAAAATCGTATGAGCAGGCAAAGCCCGCAAAGGAGGCTCCGAAGCCCTTCGCGCTGCCGGAGCCTTACGGAACCATGCGGCGTATGTATGCCTACCTCATGCGTCAACGCCACATCGACCGGGAGGTCATCTCCTATTTTGCACACGAAAAGCTGCTCTACGAGGACAAGCATCACAACTGCGTTTTCGTGGGGCTGGATGACCACGGTGAGGCCAAGCACGCACACATCCGCAGCACCAACAGCGAGGGCCGGGTGTTCCGCATGAACATCGAGGGCAGCGCCAGCGAGCATTGCTTCCATAAGGACGGCACGGACAAGTCCCTCTATGTGTTCGAGGCCCCCATCGATCTCCTGTCCCACATCACCCTCTACCCATACGGCTGGCAGGAGCACAGCTACGTCGCCTGCTGCGGGACATCCATCCAGCCGGTGCTGGAACGGCTGCGGCAGAATCCCAAGCTGGACACGGTGTACCTTTGCCTCGACAACGATGACGCGGGCAATGACGCTTCCGACCGCATGACGGATACGCTGGAGGACATGGGCTTGGAGGTACAGCGGCTCTGTCCGGTATGCAAGGACTGGAACGACGATCTCCGGGCCAAATTCGAGAGAAAGGAGAACCTACCATGAACGGGGATACCTGGATCTTCCTCGCCCTCTGCGGCGCTCTGCTGGTGTTCTTGCTCATGGCATCCTTCCTCTCCAAGAGCTACTCCCTTGACCGCATCAAGAGCAAGACGGTGGGCGACGGTCAGCACGGAACGGCGCGGTGGGCGACGCCCAAGGAGATCGGCAAGACCTATCACACCGTACCCTTCCGCCCCCGCCGCTGGCGCAAGGGGAAGGAACTACCCACGGAGCAGGGGCTCATCCTCGGCAGCGTGGACGGCGGCAAGCGTAAAAGCAAGGGAGGATCTTTGCTAAAAATCTCCCGCAAGCTGCTGGAAAAGCTGCGCCGCCCTGTGGCGGGAAAGTCGAAACGGAGACCGAAGAAAAAATCAAAGGTGCTTTCAAAAGTCAAAAAGATGATCGAGGAGCAGGGGGATATCCGGGCGCTGGTGGACAGCGACGACATCCACTGTCTGATGATCGGCGCCTCCGGCGTGGGCAAGACGGCGTTTTTCTTGTACCCCAATCTGGAATACGCCTGCGCCTGCGGCATGAGCTTTCTGGCGTTGGATACCAAAGGAGACTTGGCGAGGAATTACGGCGCCATCGCCTCCCGGTACTATGGCTACCGGGTATCCGTCATCGACCTGCGTAACCCAACCCGCTCAGATGGCTTCAATTTTTTGACGCTGATGAATCACTACATGGATATTGCGAGAGCAGATCCGTCCAACTTGGCGGCGCGGGCCAAGGCGGAGAAGTACGCCAAGATCCTTGCCAAGACCATCATCAGCCCGGACGGTGACGCCTCCCAATACGGTGATAACGCCTACTTCTATGACAGCGCCGAGGGATTGCTGACGGCCGTTGTGCTGCTGCTGGCGGAATTCATGCCGCCAAAGGACGGAGAGCCGGAAAAGCGGCATATCGTGTCGGCCTTCAAGCTGGTGCAGGATCTGCTGGCGATGCCGAGCTCACGGGGCAGAAACGGTTTTCAACTGCTGGTGGACATTCTGCCGCCGGAGCATAAGGCACGGTGGCTGGCGGGCGCGGCGCTGACAGCGGCGGATCAGGCGATGGCCTCGGTCATGTCCACCGTCCTCTCCCGCCTGAACGCCTTTCTGGATACGGAGCTGGAGCAGGTCATCTGCTACGACAGTCCCATCAACGCGGAGATGTTTGCCGCAGAGAAGTGCGCCATCTTCCTGATTCTGCCGGAGGAAGACCCCGCCAAGAATTTCATCGCGGGCCTTATGATCCAGAACCTCTCCCGTGAGCTGTTCTCCGTGGCGGACGAGCATGACGGCAGACTCAAAAAACGCGTGGTGCTGTTCTGCGATGAGCTGGGCACCATGCCGCCCTTCGACATCCTGCCCCTGTTCAGCGCTGGCCGCTCCCGCGGGCTGACGCTGGTGCCCATCATCCAGAGCCTTGCCCAACTGGAAAAGAACTACGGAAAAGAGGGCGCGGAAATTATTTGCGATAACTGCCAGGACACCATCTTCGGCGGTTTTTCGCCCCAGAGCAAAACCGCCGATGCCCTCTCCGCCGCCCTCGGTAGCAGGACCGTACTGTCCGGCTCCGTCAGCCAGGGCAAGGAGAGCAGCCAATCCTTGCAGATGATGGAACGACCGCTCATGACGCCAGACGAATTGAAGTCCATCCCCAAGGGAGAGTTTGTGGTGATGAAGACCGGCACCCATCCCATGCGGACGAGACTGCGCCTGTTTTTGGATTGGGGCATCACCTTTGATCCAAACGGCTACCGGATGCCGGAGCGGGCGGCCAGAAAAATTGCCTATGTGAACCGCGACGAACTGGCCCGCAGTATCCAGAACCGCCGCGAAAACAGCCCTTACAACACGGAGGATACCAAATGAGCAAATTTAATTTTATTTACGCCGAGGATCTGAGCCACCGGGAAAAGACGGTCTACATCTACCTCCGGGACCGCGCGGACGCCTCCGGCGTCTGCTGGCCGGGGATCAAAACCATTGCCCTTGAATTGGGACTTTCGCCGCGGACAGTCCAGCGGGCCTTGGCAGATCTGGAACACAGGCAGCTCATTGAGAAGCGGCAGCGCCACCGCGCCAACGGCAGTCTGACCAGCAATCTGTACCGCCTGACAGCGGCAAAAAAGTCACAGCCTCCCGCCAAGGGGGGACTGTGACCTTTTGCGAAAAATCTGTCCATAGGGTGGCGTCATCATGGCGCATCCAGAAGAACCTACTCTACCGGAGGATATACCAGTACAGAGAAAGAACAAGAATATAAACAATGTTCTTCATGATATAGGTCCATTTGTTGTTGGCATGGTCTTTTCTGAAAATCCACTATAGTTATTCCTGCGGCCACTGAGGTCCTATCTCTGTGGCCGCTGGAGAGGGCTCTATACACTATAGCTATTAGAGCCTGAAACATCTGCACACTCTCTATTCAGCTGGTCTTAGAACTCTATATATTAAGGTAATAGAAATACTATGCATTGCTATTACAAAGAACAAAATATAGAGTGGTAGATTAGATTCATTCATTGCATCGACATTTGAGGAAACATCTTCTAAAAGAGTATTAAAAATAAGATAAAGGCAATAAAAACCATAGCAAATTGTAGTAAGCCAGGATAACTTTTTCCACATTTTCAAATCATCTAACTTGTATTTATCGAATCTTTCCATAGTCATAACTCCCAGCAATCATCTTGTTAAGAAATACGAGCGGTATTTGCTTCATTTTTTAATGTGAAAACAATATACGAAATGACAGAAACATCCGCATACTGGAGTTATTTTCTGCTGCGGATATTAAATCAATCCCATATTACTCATCATACAATTCAAGTATATGGTATGATTGTCCATCTACGATAAAAACGAGATCAACAGGAAAACTTGCATCTTCAATGTCATATTTTTGTGTCTTAATTATCTGTGAAATACTTGTTGAAGCAGCTTCATCAAGTACCACCGTCTTAACTACATCTTGTCCGTCAGGTGTTATTTCACCAAGATATTGAACATAAACTGTGCCTTTTACCCAGTTTGTCTGATTCAAGCTATTGTCGGTAAGCCAGTCTGAAAGAAGAATTTTTATTTGTGGTATGCTGTCATACAAAGAAAGGTACTCATCGGCAATTTTGGCATTCCCAGAATCATATTGTACATCAGATGCCAATACCAAACGAAATGTATGCGTGGCCGTTGTGGCAATCGTATACCCTGGTTGAGCATAGGAAAAATCCATCGGGAATTGTCCATCAATACATTCAACCCAAAATAGAGAGCCCTTTAAATTCGTTCCGTTAATTTATAAACAAAATGACGATAATTTAAATCGAAACCAAAGAAAAATCGAATATAACAAAACGAATACTCAAAAATAGCAGGAAAGTGTGAACAAAGATCGCTGATTTTGTAAACGTTGGCACTCGTATATTGACATTGCTAAAAACGAGGTTATAATGAACACGATCTTAGGGAGAGGGATAAAGAGATCCCCCCCAAGAAATCAAATCAAATTATAAATACTCAAGCTCCGGACCGGGAGCTTCTCCCGGAACCGAGAGCGGGAATTGAATGGAGGAACAATTTATGTTACCCAGTATTTTTAGTGAGAACCTGTTTGATGATTTCTTTAATAGCGCAATGTTCCCGAAGGCCGAACATGAGCTGTACGGCAAGCATGCGAAGAACCTGATGAACACCGATGTGCGGGAGGTCGAGAACGGTTACGAGATCGACATGAACCTGCCCGGTTTTAAGAAGGACGAGGTAGAGATCCAGCTGCAGGACGGCTGCCTGACCGTCAGCGCCGCCAAGGGACTGGACAAGGACGAGGAGGATAAGAAGGGCCGTTATATCCGCCAGGAGCGTTACGCCGGTTCCCTCAGCCGCAGCTTCTATGTGGGCGAGGATGTGGAGCCTCAGGATGTGAAGGCCAAGTATGAGAACGGCGTTCTGAAGCTGTTCGTCCCCAAGGCCGAGGTCAAGCAGGTGCCTGCTCAGACCGCTATCGCCATTGAGTGACCAAATGGCCGGGGCCCGCAAGGACGGGTCCCGGCCGGTTTCTTTTAACGGCGGTCCTGCGTCGTATTTCCGTCCGGGTTCCGGGCGGGGATACGAAACAAGATCGAATGGATCGACGGGAGGAAAGTTGGATCCCCCTCTTTTTCCTTAGGAGGCATGATGTATGAATAAAACCGTTTCCCGCGTGCTGTGGATCGTGGCAGGTGTGCTGCTGATCGTGGCGGGTGGTGCGTGTATGCTCCATCCCGGCGCTACCCTGAGCGGGCTGTCCTTCCTGTTAGGAATGGCCATGTTATTTTCCGGTGTGGTAGATATTATGATTTTTGCCACGGCGGGCAGCAGTATTTACGGTTCCGGATGGTTTTTGGTGGATGGCATCCTTACGGTGCTGCTGTCCATCTTCCTGCTGTGCAACCAGATGTTCACCATGATGACTCTGCCCTATATTCTGGGTATGTGGCTGTTGTTCTCCGGCATCACGAAATTTGTAAACTCCTTTGATCTGCGCCGGTTTGGAGTGCGGGGATGGGGCTGGGTGACAGCCTTCGGCCTGCTGATGGCGGCGGCTGGATTCCTCTCCTTTATGGACCCCTTGGCTGCGGCGGTGACGCTGTCCGTTCTGGCGGGGCTGTTCCTGATGATCCAGGGCGTGGTTTCCATCGCGTTCGGGTGTCTGTCCGGACGGTTCTGGATGTAAAGCTTAACAACAAAAATCCACGGTCGCACAGGCTGACTATCTTGTTGAAGAGGTTGCGCATAGAGATGCCTTGAAGGCAGTGCACGGCAGTCATGACTCATGGGAGGAAACACAATGAGTACGCAATATGAATTTATGAAACGACAGGTCGTTGAAGAAGTGGCTGCTCTTCAGGAAAAGCTAATCGCAATCCAGGCGGATTGCATCAACCGGATCAAAGAAATCCCCGTCACTTCTGACCTGGAGGACACCATGGATGAACTGCTTAATAAAATCTCAAATCAGTTCCTCTTTCAGATTGAGGAACCGGAAAGTGCGTCCGTCGTGATCGGCACAGCAAGAGCCGGTCATTTTTCCTGGAGAGTCGAGAACGGGTTTCGAGACATTTTCTCCGTAGAGCAGTGGCTCCGCGACAATCCCGAGTTCAGCATCTATGATGAATACGGTACAGCTATTACATGGGAGCAATTCAAAGAGGCTGTAGCCTGGTGTAATGGGTGAAAACTGCACTTGAAACGGTTTGTGCATTCTGACATATTGGGACCGCATTTTTTTGTACAAGGAGTCGATGACCATGGAGTACAGGGGCCTTTATGTTTCTGCAACACCAGATTGTGAGCCTAATGAAGGCGGATACTATTGTCAGGTATATGCCGACGAGGATTATGGCGACCAGATCGACGACTTTTGTATCCATCCAGATGAGCTTGAAGAGAATGATGATATTAAGCACTGGGGCAAGGTCAATATCGACGGCAGCTACCGATACTATGTTGAGAATGGTGTCATCTCTCCAGAAAACAGCGATATTTAACCACAAGTTGAATGACAAACCGAAAGAGTTGTGGTATAGTACAGTCAGAAACCAAGAACAAATCTCTACAGAAAGGACGCAGAACTATGAAGACTATTTCTTCCGCTATCTTCTATATGAGCGAATGGCAGGCTATCTTCCAGTGCGAGGAATATAGCTTTTGCGAAGCACGCCCATATCAAGATAAGCAGAAGAATATGATCGGATTGAGTACCTGTTGACCTGAAAGAATCGGTCTATCAGGATCTCCTTCTCTGAATTATTGAAGCCGCTTGTCTTGAGTGCAGACAAGCGGCTTTTTCATGCCCATGAGGCCAAATAATTCAGATAGGAGGTGTATTTGAGAATGAACATTCCAACGATCAACCTTGCTCGCACAGGCACCAATATTGTGATGCTTCGCAAAGCAGCGGGGCTGACGGTGCATGACCTACAAATGGCATTCGGCTTCAATTCCCCGCAGGCCATTTACAAGTGGCAAAACGGCACTGCGCTGCCGACTGTAGATAATCTTATCGCCCTTGCTGCACTGCTGCATGTGCGTATTGATGATATCCTCATTACCGATCACTCGGTTGCTTAATATGCAGGGAGAACTTCTCCCTGCCATACGGTCCGCTCGTCTAAATGGTTAGGACACAGCCCTTTCACGGCTGCAATGACCGGTTCGAGTCCGGCGCGGATCTCCATAATACTGGGATATTGCTAAGCGGCTAAGGCACCGGCCTTTGATGCCGGCCACTGTTGGTTTGAATCCAACTATCCCAGCCATGATACGGTACTCAAGAGGTTGAAGAGGACAGCCTGCAAAGCTGTTAATCGTCGGTTCGAATCCGACCCGTATCTCCATCTGGTGCCTTCGTCTAATTGGTTAGGACGCAAGCCTCTCAAGCTTGTAATGCTGGGTTCAAATCCCGCAGGCATCACCATCATCATACAGGGGTATAGTTTAACCGGAAGAACAGCGGTCCCCAAAACCGCCCGTGGGTGTTCGAGTCGCCCTATCCCTGCCAATATACTGGGGTGTCGCCAAATGGTCAAGGCACCGGTCTCTGACACCGGCATTTGTTGGTTCAAGTCCAGCCACCCCAGCCATATTTGGAGAGTGAACCCGGAAGGCCCGGGGACCGCCCGCTAAGCGGATCGTATCAGAAGTGATATCAGATTCGAGTTCTGCGCTCTCCGCCATATGGGTCAGTGCGCGTAGTTGGCGATCGCAGCGGTCTGTAAAACCGTGACATCTGAAACATCGTTGGTTCAATTCCAACCTGACCCACCAAAATAGAGGGGTACCCGCTTCTGGGTGCCCCTCTTTCATAATGGTCACATCATTGGCCGGGTGGTCGTAAAACAGTAAAATGAAAAAATGGTGAAAACCTTGAGTTTTCAAAGGGTGCGGCGTGACTTCGGTCACGCCGTTTCCTCTTTCATCAGCTCATTCAGCGGGATGAAGCCCAGCCCATCGTACTGGATGTGAATGTGCTGCACACGCTTCCCGCTGGATTTGTCCGGTGCGTCCACATAGATGGCGGACACCAGTTCCCGCAGAGCGTAGCCGTCCAGCTTATCGATGCCCACATACTTGTGCGCCGTCTGAATGAACTTCTCAACGTTTTCGTTCTGTCGTTCCTGTACTTCAATTTCCTGTCGCAAAGTTACGCACTCGGTCTCCAACTGCTTCTGCTCCGTTTCATAGGTCAGGCTCAGCATATCGAAGCGCTCATCACTCAGCCGTCCGCAGGCGTTGTCCTCGTAAATCCGGATGAACAGCCGTTTCAGTTCAGCGATGCGGTTTTCGTTCCGTTCCAGCCGTTTCCTTCGGATGCGGATCTGCTCACTGCTTTCCAGCCGGAGTTGTTCCTCCATCACTGCACGGAAATGTGCCTCATGCCGCAGAATGTAGCCCGTCACAGCCTGAATGTGTTTCAGGACTATGTGGCTGAGTACGGTTTCCCGGATGTAATGAGTACCGCACTTGTCCTTGTGCTTCTAATGGAGAGAACAGTCAAAGAACGCGCCCTCCGGTCGGTAATTGTTCGTCGCCCCTTAATACAGCTTCTCACCGCAGTCGGCACAGTACACCAGCCCGGAAAAGATGCTGCTTCGGCCTGTACGGGTATTGCGATGCCGCTGCTGGCGCACCTGCTGTACCTTCTCAAACACGGCTTCCTCGATGATGACCTCATGTGTATTGGGGAAGATGGCTTGCTTCTCAAGGGGATTGTCCCGCTGCTTCTTGTCCCAGATGGAGTTGGTATAGGTCTTGAAGTTCACCGTACAGCCCGTGTACTCCCGCCGTTCCAGAATCGCCACAACGGTACTGCTGTGCCAGTCGCAGGGGTCCTCCGGTTTCTTGTTTGGGGTCTTGATGCCCTGCAAGGCCCTGTATGCGCTGGGCGTTAGCACCTTGTCCGCTTTCAGTTGGTTGGCGATCTGCATGGGACCACGGCCCTTCATACACAGGTCGAAGATGCGTTTCACCACATCAGCGGCTACCGGGTCAACCACCCAGCGGCGGGGGTTCTCCAGGTCTTTTACATAGCCATAGGGCACATTGGTGGTCAGGGGTACGCCTCGCTCACCCTTGGCTTTCTGGACGGCTCTGATCTTGCGGCTGGTGTCCCGGGCATAGAACTCGTTGAACCAGTTTTTGATGCCCGCAAAATCGTTGTCCACACGGTTAGGGTCAATGGTGTCGTAGTTGTCGTTGATGGCGATGAAACGAACACCGTTCTGCGGAAAGGTGAAGTTGGTGTAAAGCCCGGTCAGCGCGGAGTTGCGGCCCAGTCTGGAAAGGTCTTTGGCGATCGCCACGGCCACCCGTCCCGCCTCGATTTCGGCCAGCATGGCCTGAACGCCGGGACGGTCATAGGTCACACCGCTTACACCGTCATCCACGAAAAAGGTTGGGTTGGGGAAGTGATGCTCCCTGGCATACTGCAAAAGCATGGCCTTCTGAGACGAGATTTGTCAAGGTTATTTTCTCCCGCTGAATACAAATGTCCAACTTTACTGTGAATAGCTCAGATATAATAAACACAGAGCCGCAGAATGGCCAGGGTTGCCATCACCGCCGCAATGATTAGGATGGTGTTTCGGTTTTCTCCGGCCACTCCGATGTCAATCATACTGGCCAGGGCAGTAGGCAGCAGCATGGCTGTCACAGCGGAGAGCAGCATCAGCGCCAAGAGGGCGGCCACATGCTTTCCGCTGAGTTTTACACGGGAAAAAATCGTACCCATAGTTTTCCTTTCTGCTCGTCGTACTCGCATTTTAGCTTGACAGGGCAAATAGCAAATGATAGTATAAATGAAACGATAGTATCATAGATGCTATGAATATCACAGAAGCAGGCGTTGTCAATAGTCCGAGCGAAAGTGGAACAAATGACAATCCTTGTTTCAATGATACGCAATTAAAGGAGACGTTTCTTATGCGAAGGACAACGGCTACAACAGACTATCTGAAAGAATGTATGGGTACAGCGTTGCTGGAACTAATGAAAGAAAAACCCATTGAAAAAATCAGTATTGAGGAGATGACTGCCAAGGCAGATGTAGGTCGCTCCACTTATTTCCGTTATTTCAAAAGTAAAGATGAAGTTCTGTCTTTCAAAATCACATGTCTGTGGAAGCGCTTTTCCGACGAACACGGTGCTACCAACTTCGCCACTGGTAGTTATGACGGCATCAGGCTGTTTTTTGAATTTTGCCTTTCCACTCGTCCTATTTGTGATCTGCTCTACTCAGCTGATCGCCAATATGTGATTCTAAACTTCTATTTACAAGAAGCGGCATCCATTGTCGCTAATGCCGATGCCAAAACGCACTACTTTATCCAATTTATTACATATGGATTGTTTGGGCTTATGAATGCGTGGGTATTACGAGGCTATAAAGAAACCCCACAGGAAATGGCACAAATAGTTTGCGATTGGGAAGCATCTTCGGAGGAGAAATAACATAGAGGGGGGTAAACATATGGGAAAAATCATTCGACGCATTCTAACAATTATTCCAGCGGTGGCTTTACAATCGCTCTGGCTTTTGCTGTTGATGAAATGGCTGACCCCTTACGCACCGATTATTGTGTCACTGCTTTCCGTTGCAGCGTTTTTCTTGGTGGTATTTATTATTATAAAGAGAGATGAAACCGCTTATAAATTGCTTTGGCTGCTGGTTATTCTGTCACTACCTTTGGTAGGAGCGTTACTATATCTGCTCTTTGGAAATAAACGGACGGCCCGCCCTCTAAAAAGGCGCTTGCAGCAAGTTCAAAAGAGTTGCAATCCGCAGCCTCTTCCAATAAAAGAAGCGCCCTTTGACGGCGAAAAACGCATGGGGCAAACAGTGCGGTGGCTGGAAGAAAAAACGCAATATCCGATGTGTGCAGTTGAGCAGGTTCGTTACTATCCGTTGGGCGATAATATGTTCCCTGATATGCTTGCCGATTTGAAAAATGCAAGAAACTCGATTTACGTAGAATACTTCATTATTGAGCCGGGGCATATGTGGGACGCAATCGTGAACGAACTGGAAGTAAAAATGGAGCAGGGCGTTGATGTACGTGTGATATACGATGATCTTGGCAGTATTTCTTCGTTCAATTTCAGTAATGTCCGTGAACTGAAAAAGAAAGGCATTCCATGTATTCCTTTTAATCCTTTCCTTGCCTTAAAAGGAACTGCAAACTATCGCGATCATCGCAAAATGCTGATTATTGACAACGAAGTTGCTTATAGCGGAGGTATCAACTTATCAGATCGGTATATCAATTTGGAACATCCCTATGGACACTGGAAGGACACAGGCTTTCGGATTACTGGTGAGCCAGTAAAAAATTTTACCCATATGTTCTTGACCTTTTGGAACGCATTTTCGCTGGAAAAAGAAGCAGGACAGCTTGCAATGCCCACATATCCCAAAAGGTATCCTGCGCCGCCGCACACATTTGATGGTTATGTGCTTAGTTACTACGATTCGCCCCTTAACCATGAAGCTACCAGTAATCAGCTCTTTATTGACTTGCTTTCTCAAAGCACGGATTACGCATGGTTTTTTACACCGTATCTTATGCTTGGCGATGACTTGATGGATGCAATGATTTCCGCTGCTCAACGTGGTGTAGACGTGCGGATCATTATGCCCGGCATCCCTGATAAGAAGCTGATTTTCCGTATGTCTCGGAGCTTTTATCAGGTGTTGCTGACTGGCGGCATCAAGATTTATGAGTATACTCCCGGCTTCGTTCATGCAAAGAGCTTTGTATCAGACGACAAAGTTGCGACGATAGGAACTGTCAATCTGGACTACCGCAGTCTCTTTCTCCACTTTGAAAACAATTCGTTCTTTTATCGTTCCAGTATTATTGCAGCAATAAAGGACGATTTCATCGCTACACAGGCAAAATGTAAAGAGGTAAAGCCCTATGATATGAAACATTATTCGCGCCGCTGGGTCGTAGATGGTGTCCTTCGTATTTTCGCACCGCTATGTTGAGGTTTTTATGAAGCATTTTCTTATGTGTCTGCTATATATCGCGGCGTTAGGGGTTCTCTCCTTTGTAGTGGGGCGCTTGATCCCGAAGCATTGGTTTCACGCCGATCGTTTTCCTTGGGTCTGCCACCCGGCAGAGCAAAAACTATGGAAGCGGCTTCATGTTCGGAAATGGCAGGCAAAGATCCCCGATATGAGCCGCATATTCGTTAAAATCATGCCGGAAAAGAAACTGACAAAGGAAAACTATGAGGACTTGCCGCGCATGATAGAAGAAACTTGCGTGGCAGAGTGGACACATATTCTGTTGTCTATCGCCGGTCTTGGACTGCTGAAAATATGGTCCGGTGTTGGCGGGGTATGTATAACGATTATCTACATTGTGCTGGGTAATTTGCCGTTTATTGTTGTCCAGCGCTATAATCGCCCACGCCTGCAAAAGCTGTTTGCTATGCAGCAAAGGAAAAAATAGGAGATTCAAATGCAAACACTAATTCTAAGCTGCAACACTGGCGCAGGGCATAACTCCTGTGCGCAAGCAGTTCAGGAAGCCTACCACTCTCGCGGAGAAATCTGCAATATTACAGATTCTTTGCAGTTTATTTCAGAAAAAGCATCCACGTTTATTTCTAATTGGCATACCCGAATTTACCGCCATGCTCCAAGGCTTTTTGATGCTGGGTATCAGCGTGCGGAATCTCACGAAGATATTTTTTGTGAGGGAACGCCGATCTATAAGCTACTTTCCTCCGGCGCAGAGCGGATGTATCAATACATCCGCTCTGCAGGCTACGATAATATTATCTGTACTCATGTATTCCCAGCCTTGGCGTTGACAGAAATGCGCCGACAGCACCCATGCTTACAGCTTGTAACGAGCCACATTTCTACAGACTATACCTGCGCTCCCTGCACAGCGGATTCTGCGCTGGACTGGTATTTCATTCCGTCCACTTCGCTGTTAGGTGAGTTTGAACAATGTGGACTTCAACCTCAAAAGCTGATCGCCAGTGGAATCCCTGTGCGGCAGCAATTCTACCAGCGTGTGTCACAAGAAGCAGGAAAAGCCAACGCCGGAATCTCTCCTGCTCATCAGCATATTTTAATGATGTGCGGTAGCATGGGCTGCGGTCCAATGGAGGAGATTATATCGTATCTCTGCCCTTACCTCACAACAGAACAAGAACTTAGTGTTGTATGCGGCACAAATGATGATTTACGCAAAAAACTCCAAAAAAGAACAGAAAAGTATTCTCAAGTTCATGTTCTGGGAACCGTCAATAATGTGCCTCAGCTCATGCAAGCCTCAGACCTATTCCTGACAAAGCCCGGAGGTCTAAGTACATCTGAGGCAATGGCGGCAGAGTTACCAATGGTGCTTATCGATGCAGTGGCTGGCTGCGAGACACATAATCTGAATTTTTTTCTGCGTAATGGAATGGCCGTCACAGCCAATACGCCAAAAGCAATCGCAGACACCACAATAAAAACGCTAAATGCCCCAGTGCTTCTTTCTAAAATGCGCGCGGCAATGCGGTCGCAGACGGAATGTACGGCAGCCGATAAAATCTATGAATGGATATACAGTCATGCAAAGTAATCATATAAAGCCGGAAGTTAATTACCGTGAGTTCCGCATCCATAAACTTAATACACCTGAATTTTCTCACGTCAGGCTATTGCTTTACTGGCCAATTTTCGGCTTGCTGTTTTTGTTTCTTGAGCGGTTGCAACCGCAACGAAATTACTATCCCGTCTATTGTGGACTCGATGATATAATACCATTTTGTGAATGGGCGTTGATTCCGTATCTATTTTGGTTTGTCTTTCTAATCGGTACGTTGGTTTATACTTTTTTCGTCGATGTACCTGCATTTCGGCGTATGATGTATTTTGTGATAGTCACCTATACGATCACGGTTTTGATTTACCTGTTCTTTCCAACCTGCCAAAATTTGCGGCCAGAAGCATTTGTACGCAATAATCTACTTACACGCTTTATTGAATTATTCTATAGTTTCGATACCAATACAAATGTTTGCCCCTCACTTCATGTAATAGGCTCTGTTGCCGCGATGTTTGGGTTATGGGATTGCAAGGCGCTCCAAAGCGTCGGATGGAAAATCGCTGCTACATCAATCGCCGTGTGTATCAGTCTCTCCACCGTTTTTATGAAACAGCATTCTATCATGGATGTTCTCGCTGCATTGCCAGTCTGTTTCTTTGGTTGGTGGATTGCCTATAAGATACTCCCCAATAATAAAACAAACCGATTTCTTACGAGGATGTAATCATGGATAAATCCTACAAAAAGCCGCTTCTACTAATCACGTTTGGGGTGATCTTATTTGCGGCATTCAACAATCTAAACTATGTTGCCAACTTTCTAAAATCGTGTATTGGCTTGCTCGCTCCGATTTTATCAGGCCTTTTGCTGGCCTTTGTTCTGAGTGTACCCGTGCGCGGACTGGCAAAGAGGCTTCGACGAAAGCTGACTAAAGCTACAGATCGGCAAATAGACATGATAAGCCTGTTACTGACGCTGATATGTGTTATTGCGATTATTGCTCTTCTGTGTGTAATTGCGATTCCACAGCTCACTGCATCTGTAAAAAGCATTGCTGCTCTTGTTCAAGAAAAATGGCCTGACTGGGTCGGCTTATTGCAAAGATACGGCATTGACACAGAGAAACTGTCGGCACATTTTGCTGCGCTCGATTGGAAATCTATTCTGCAAAGCATTTCGAGCGAAATGAACACAGTGATTTCCTCAGTTGCCAATGTTGCTGGCTCTACGGTATCTGCGATTGCTGATGTTGCAATTTCACTTGTGATCACATTCTATGTGCTAATTGGATGGCGTGAATTGAGCAGTCAAAGCAAACGGGCACTGTATGCCTACTGTAAGGAATCCGTTGCAGATAGAATTTGCCATATTTCGAAACTTGCACATGACACCTATGCGAAGTTTCTTTCTGGTCAGTGTGTCGAGGTTATGATTCTTGGAACATTGATCTTTCTTTCGTTTTCTGTTGCAGGGATTCCATATGCGGGGCTAACAGCCGTTTTAACTGCCGCCTTTGCATTCGTTCCTTATATTGGAGGATTTCTCTCCTGCGCTTTCGGCATTTTATTTACTTTATTGGCGGCTCCGAACAAGGCGCTCCTATGCTTGATCGTCTATCAGGCAACTCAGTTTGTTGAAAATCAGTTCATCTATCCGCACGTCGTGGGAAACAGTGTAGGGCTATCCCCGTTCTGGACGTTGTTGGCGGTTTTGCTGGGCGGTAAACTGTTCGGTGTCCTTGGCATGATCTTCTTTATTCCGTTAATGGCTCTTGTATCTCAGCTTCTACACGAATCAATCGAACGGCGGCTGCATACCCGCAAACCGGAGCTGTCCAATGTACAAAGCAACTCAGACGAGAATACAGACATATCTCAATGATGTAGCAGGCGTTCGAATAGTTTGTGCGTTTATTGAGGATGATGTAAAATCCAGAATATTTGACAAGTTCTATCAGGTAGATGGATCTC